>Ga0126342_10020993_pt1 | contig 10930 bp, 10 predicted proteins | sample Cyp1metagenome_FD_92528 | JGI IMG/M metagenome (GOLD analysis project Ga0126342, IMG submission 92528) | Coral microbial communities from Lord Howe Island, Old Settlement Bay, Australia - Cyphastrea 1 metagenome | ecosystem: Host-associated > Invertebrates > Cnidaria > Coral ... | reverse complement strand
TTCCACTAATTTCGCCTAGATACTTCTTGAGCAGCTTCCAACACTTCGCATTCACGTTGCCTTCCACATCCAAGAACGTCCACATCCGCAGCAGCATATGGCCTTGGAGTGTAGAAGGTCCACGCCGGTCCAGGCTGCTGCAGCTGAAGATATGTGGTGTGGAGGGGGCCAGGGTCATGCGACCCATGCGTTCATCCTGCAATGTCTGGTACCCAGATCTGGCTCATTTCAACCTGGAGTCGGACGCAATTCAGCTCACAGCTCACCGCTGTGTGATGGGAGTGGCTGTGGTGCCTGACTTGCTCGGCCTACGGGAACTTGGGGATGTCTCGGAGGACACCGATGACTAGCCCCCAATCCCACAGCATCCGGGATATTTAGACAGCCATTGGTGCATTCAGACACGTTTTGGCGAAAGATGGCTGCAGCTGCTGCTGAGGCGCCGAACAGAAACTTGGCTGAGATCCGATGGAAGCTCAGTTTGATGAAGATGTTACAACATATCAGGAACATCATTCAAGCTACTTGAAGAAGATGTGACAACGTGTCCCAGCCCCGGTGTCCCCATGTGACAGCATGTTGGATTGTGAAATCATATTAGAATTATATGTCGTTTAAGACATGATTCTTATCCAGCATGGTCATGTTCAAGTAAGTTTTTTGGTTAAGTTAGATCTTGGTGTTCAATGACTAAACCACCGTGCTAGTTTTTTTTAATGAGTTTTTACCCAGTTTTCCTAACTTTTAATGTCTCCCAGTTTCTCTCGGAAAAAACCACAATTCAAAATTTCTTATGGCCATTAGTGGTACCCGGAGTCATCAAATGTCTTGCTGGAAATCCACCATTTAGTTCGATGAATACCCGGCCGCCCCGCCACGTTTGATGACGGATGGTATTTCCCATGAATGAATATCCCCATTCTTGATAGTTCAACTCCCGTGAATCAATTCAAAATCCTATTAAAACATCATAAAAGCAACATGATTACAATATGTTCCCAGCATATTCCCATGAAAACCTCCATTTTAGGCGATGTCCCATTGAAACTTCTATTTGGGGGTTTCCTAAAATGGTGGCACCCCCAAAACCATAGGTTTCAATACTTCAATGGTCATTCATGACTTGGATGATTTGGGGGTACCCCATGACTTAGAAACCTCCATATGTAGTCATTAGCATTATATAAATATTAGATATACAATATGTTAAGTATGAGTATAGCACTACATAGTAGCACTACATATTATTATGTTATAATCCAACCAAAATGACGTGGTTTCAACAGGTTCCCTAATTTCCTCTGAATCTTTCAAGGTAGCGACGCGGACAGCCAGAGGCAGTGGCTGGAATGAGCAGCTGCCACCTCTTGCGGGGTCAAAGTGGAGCGAGAACGCCCAAAACAAGGAATTTAACCAAGAAGAATAGCGATTTAACATGATTTTAACCAACAAACTTGTGATTCAATGGCAGTTTGAAGAACAAGAATTGCGCGTTTCATGGGAATTTAACCAACTAAACTAAAATTGCGTTTTAATGGGATTTAATCAATAAACGTGAGAAATTTTCTGGCTACATATGGGACTATCATTGGTGTTTTGATGGGAATATCATATTCCCTGCATAGATGATATTTGGGTTTGTCCAAGAATAGGTGGGATACCCACAATATGATGATAGACCACGGGACTTTGGGGTACCATTTTCAGACGACGCCATTTTTGGTGGTGTTTGGGGCAACAAAATGTTTTTGTTTTACTCGATCCGCTAAGCATGAACTCTGAGATTGACACGGTATCTGCAAATGTCTAGTAGATTAAGGTGGAGACCTGGCATGAATGTGGGGATGTGCTAAAAAAAAATGAGATGCAGGGAACCACAGATTTTGGTCCCATTCTTACCAGTGCAACATCCTATTTTGGATAGCAGGTGCCCATTTTGAAACCCATATTTCCACATGTTTGTTGGGTTTTGTTGGGTCAGTCATGGTTAATCGATCTCAACGGCAAGGTTTCATCATTTGGGAGTCGTCCTAAAACACATGCAAGGCTTTTAGTATCGGAGTGACATCTGCAGATATGGATGTGTGTGTGTTTTGCTGCAGTGGCGAAAGGCCGCGAAAGCGCGGCGTAAGGTTTGCGAAAGGTCTGAATACCACTATTTATAAATATATAAGTTATAGTCATAGTATTCATGTTTGGCAGGTTCTTGCAGAATTAATTGCCACAGGATTCATGTTTCGTATTGTCTTATGTTCTGATAATTGGCAGTGGCACCCTGCATGCTTGGCATAAATGATAAAAGACACCCTTGCATAAACATGAGCTTCTGAAATTTCATTGTTTAGACGAGAAATCCGCGAAAGGTCCGCGAAAGGCGAATCCTCCCGACCCAGCCCTAGCCCAAAATGGACCAGTTCTTTCTGCCATGTCGCAACTTCAAAAGCTTTTCAAAGAATGGGTGCAAAACCAATGTCTAGAAGTCAAACGTCCTCACAGGAACACTGACTTGCCCAATGCCATCGACTCTGTGGACTGGAACAAACTCATCACGCACAGCAGGAATGTAACTAGAGCAGCTTTGAAAACGGATCTCCAACAAGTAATGTTTTTAAATACAATCCTCCTGTAAATCTTTGTGACGAATTTACACACGAAAACCTGATCATAATCCCATGTCCCGATTCTGCTGGGGCGCGAAAGGGCGCGAAAGGTTCGCGAAAGTGCGGCGTAAGGGCAGCTTTCGGGCACCATAATTTTGGATACACCCCATTTATTGTTGGTCAAATCACAGTTTATGTCGGTTTTCCAACACGATTGTGTCCATTTGAATTGTTCAAAGTGTGTTTTTCAACACTATTTCTATTAGTTCAACGCCCTTGTTTGCTGGCGACATCTCAAGTGTTCATTTTTTCTTCCATTCAATTTCTGGTGCTAAAATCCCAATTTGTATTGTGTTTTTTCCGAACTAAAAAATAATCATCGGATATGTCGGCCACAGGTTGGACGGCGCTGCATTTGGCTGCGGCCCACGGCTTGGAGGAGGTGGGGGGTTCTTGGATGTGATGGGGGATAAACAGGAATAGCCATTCTTCATGGGGAAAATGATGAAGAATATTGAAGAATCCATTGGAATCTGGGGTACCATGGAGTAGCCTATTTTCAGACAAACCCATGTAGGCTTCAACCAACCCAGCCAGACACGGCAACATGAGTGCCTGTTTGCCCTTCCAGACCCCTCTACATAGCAACTCCATAGCGAGCTTGCCAGCTCTCTAGTCTAGGGCGCGCCGGACCCGAATCCTATGGCGAGCACGGTTGTGTTGCAGAAGGTTTTCGGAGCTCTGAGATTTGTCGTCTGCAGGGATTTGGGTTTGACGACACAGGATCAGAAGCCAAGGTGGTAGTGTCCGAAGCATTCCAAAGCGGAGATCAGTTGGGAGGAATAAATGCGAGATAAAATGTCAGATAGAAGGCAGTCAGCATATTCTCTTGGAATATATGCCATGGTGGGGATTTTACCGAACATGAACAAAAAGCAAAGACTTCAATCCATCAAGACCTAAGTTTGAGGATTCTGAGCTTGAATGTGACATGATATCAGGGTATGTCAGATTTCCTTCCATATCCAAACTTAGATTTAATTCATTTTCATTCATACAGATTCATTTATATGTTCTAATACTTCAGGTGTCAGACTATGTCAGTACGAACATATCAAAATGCATGTCAGATGATGTATCAAATTGTATCATAATATATTGGTATATTGTATCACCGTGTATCACCGCTAATATCTTAGAATAATCAGAATATGTTTCAAATATGTGGCAGAGTTCATTTCAGATTGTCAGTGCTTAAGTCAGAGCCTGTTTACTCTTTCCAAATCCACACTGACTTGATTCCGATGGCCATGCGCAACCTGGATGCTTTCAACACCTGGTTCAGAACTCACTTTGATGTTTACCTCCACGCGGAGACCAACACTATGATCGACGATGCAGCGCTGATTCTGGAGTCAGTGCATCACTTCTTGTTGATGCGCCCTCCTCCTGAGGATCCTGTGGCCAATGTCCCTGACTCCACTTCCACTGGCGGACCTGAGATAGCCACCTCCACACATGATGCAGAACCGTAAAAGCGAATAGTTCAAAGAGATGTCACAGATGGCGCAGAATAACTCATTATAATTTCATTATATTAATACGATTTCATACGTAAATAATATTATATACTGATACTTGTATAACGTGATATGACATTGATGTAAACTGTGTTGAAGTTACTGTAATTTAAGTTGTATTGAAACTGATTTAAATTGCTTGCGTTGTGTCCAAGAAAGATGTCCGTTTGGACAGAAATTGCTCAAGGGTCCAAAAAATATGTCCTTTTCAAGCTTATGAGTCATGAGGGTATGCAGTACACACCGTAGATAGTTATCTAGTTAGCTGTGTCAAACATGTTTGTTATGTGCAACCCTATCGGTATGATATGGTATGATGAGGCTATGATGATCCCAACTCACGTTTTCAGGCGTTTGAAACCAACCAAGCAGTGATGTATTGCCCAGGTGGTGCACGTGCTATTGAAACATCCTCGCTTCAAAGTGGTCACCGCACAGGACTGGGGGTAACTGCCAGATTCAGGGCGTGTTTTCCCAACCTTCTGATGGCCACCTGGGACCTTGGTATCCGACATCCCCAATTTTCAGAGAACCCCATTGCTGACATGGTCAGATACCTGTCCTGGCCAGTTGCATGTCATGGATTCATGAAATGATTCAGAATTGTGGCGAACTGGTAAATGGATGTACATGCATTTTTTCATGTTCATTCACTGCATCAAAAGGAAAGTTCCTTGCTGCCTTGCAACGTTCCCCCTTGCGAACGTGTCAAATTTTCCATGGATGTACATGAACTAAAGTATCAACTAAAGTGGCAAAATCGATGGGGTTTTACATATTAGATGGCTGTATGGTCCGAGGACTGCGTGGGGCGGAATGCCTTGCACGCAGCAGCCGAGGCGGGGGCTGAGGGTGTCGCTTGGTGGCTTGGTGGATGGCTGGGAAATCTCCTACCATGGAGGTGTTTATAGCTGGGAAAATCATGGGAAAACGCGGGAAAGTTAACTATTAATGGAGGTTTTAATGGGAGAATCATCTAGAACTGGTGGATTTTCCATTGCCATGGTTGATTACCAGAAGGTAGTTCGCTACGTTGCTATGTTTTTTCCATGATGAGAACATATGAACCTAACCAGATCAAGAACAATGCAGGGTATCTAGGATCAGCCATGATTCCGGTGCAAATGGTGGTTGATCTTTTCTTGTTTGTTACTTGCGTTGCCATGACCCCATCTGAGTTTTGGTCAAATGATGTCAAGTTTGCCAAGTCCAGCAGCCCCTGCCATTCGTTTAGACTCTAGACCATCAAAAGATCAGAGGACCCCAAGGCCCCAAGGTCGATCCATCAGAACTGGTCAGAAGTCATCAGGCGGGTCATCGGAACGTCTGCAAACTGCTGATGGCCTGGGGGAAGCGGTCTGCCGGTGGTTTTCTTGAACTCCTTTTTGGACTGGGGTACAAGGGGATGAGGTGACCTATGGGTTTTCTATGGGTTTTCTTCCGAAAGGTTGGGACAAACCTGGGTTGGCAAAGCTGACCACCAAGTGATCATGTTGGATTACAAGCCTACTGTTTAAACAGGTTGGTTGAAATTGTGAAGGCTCATCAGATACCACAAAACCGAACATTACCATGCCATATAGGATGTTGGGTTAGGTGAACAAAACATTATATATAAATCCATTTAAATCCAATCTTCAAACAGTATATATATATATATACATATTAATATACATATTAAGATATATTAATGCCAATAATCAACAATCAAAATTTAGATCCCAAAAAAACATCTTGATCAGATCTGTGGACTCTCCATCCACAGTTCATCCAGTTCATCCATCCTGGGGAGGCACACGAAAACTCCCGGGTGCTAGCGACAACCAAGGACACGCGCTGGGCATCCCCATTAGTAAATGGTTAAGAAAAGCCATGTAGAATTGGTGAATTCCCCACATAGGTGGTTAATAATCCATGTATAACCCATCTAAGTGGTTGATAACCCATGTAGCAAGTGGATTTTGACAATGACAGAGATTTGTCTGATAATCTGATTCAGAACATTATTCAAAATATGTGATAACTATCAGGTTGAAATGGTGTAGGGATCTGGTGTTCCCTTCCTCTGGGGAATGCAAATAATTATTACAAAACACCTTGATAACTCTGATGTGTTTTTGATTTGGTTTTTCAAAATAATAATAATGGGACTATACTTTTGTAATCTAAATCAGAAAAATATGCAACAAATTGATAAATCATCCCATTTATATAAACCAACAAAGATCTCAATTGATGTCTTAAGGTTTATCTTGCTAAAAAAATGATATCTTCAAGTGGCAATTTTCTGTGGCGATGGCCCCATAATCCGAAATCCGCCGCGACCGAAATGTTTGGAATCATGATGAACGTAAGGGGAATTATCCCAGATAAGCCTTAATTCAGGTTAGTGAACTATAATCATTTGCGAAATATCAGAAATATGACATTTGATGATCCCAAAGCCCACAGTTTCCTTTCAGATTCCAATGCTAGTAGGGCCGAGTTCGTCAACTAGTAGTGCCAATAGTAGACTAATGTAACCAGTTAGTATGGCATAGTATAACCAGTTACAGTTAATAACTATACCAACCCAAACTATCTGGTTAATATTACTAATAACTGCTTAGATTGGTTAAGATAACATACCATAAGTGTGTAGATACCCACTTACCAACCAATTATATAACCAGTTTATATGACCAGTTAGTAAGTAGATATCGATACAATTGCAACTTAGTATGCGGTAGATATAACTATTGTATCATATTGTTAAGGGTGAGTAGCAACAACTTATGATTGGAAATACCTTCTGGTAATCAGACATGGCGTGCTGGAAACTACCTTTTGTCGATGATGTTCCTAGCGAACTCAACCTCCGTTGAGTTCGCAGATTTCCCGGCCAAATTTGAATACTAGATATTAAATTTTATAGTCATCCCCAAAAAAGATAGAAAAGTGAATTATCACTATTTCAGTATATTTCAGTGGGGATTTCCCGAGTTCTATCTTTTTGGGGGGCTGGTATACCCACTTGGATCCTCAAGTGGGGTCTATCATCAATCAGCGACAAATCCCATGGATCACTGTGAAATCCCATGAAATCACCAGTATTCTTGGTGAAATCACCATAAGATCACCGGTCAAATTGTTGGTTTAATCACCTTGATGAGTCCCAAAAAACATCCCTATATTTCGTGGTGAAATCACTATTCATGACCATAAACTCCCATTCAATCGCATGAAATAACCATTAAATCATGAAATCATTCTGATTCCCAGCATATTCCCAGCATATTCCCAGCATATTCCCATGAAATGCCCGGTTTTTCCGTGGTGAAATCACCATTTTGCCCAACATCAAATCCCATGAACATCACCAATAAAATCACCATGTCCCTATAGATACCTCCAGTGATTATAGTAAAAAAAACACAACTGATCACCATTTATCATCATGAACATCCGAATAAAATCACATTCATAGAATCACCATAAATTCCCTTAGTATCATCCTCTCACCATGAAATTCCCATGGAAATCACCATTAATCACCATAAATCCCCATTAAATCCCAATAAATCACCATGAAAATCCCATGGAAATCACCATTTTGCCCTGGCAAAGCCGTGTTCCCATGGCGTTCCCTTTCCGCACTTCGCGTCTTCGACACCAGGACTATGGCGGCAACAGGGCCAGCGACTTGGCCACGGGCGCTGCCTTGGAGGCTGGTGATTTCATGAGAAAAATGGTGATTTCCATGGGATTTTCATGGTGATTTATTGGGATTTAATGGGGATTTATGGTGATTCTATGTGATTTTATTCGGATGTTCATGATGATAAATGTTGATAAATGGTGATCAGTTGTGTTTTTTTTCCTATAATCACTGGAGGTATCTATAGGGACATGGTGATTTCATTGGTGATGTTCATGGGATTTGATGTTGGGCAAAATGGTGATTTCACCAAGGAAAAAACAGGGCATTTCATGGGAATATGCTGGGAATCAGAATGATTTAATGGTGGTTTAGTACGATTGAATGGGATTTTATGGTGATTTAGTGGTGATTTGGGCAAGGAAAATAGGGATGTTTTTTGGGACTCTAATGGTGGCTAAACCAACAAGCATGGTATTTTAATGGTGATTTAACATTGTGATTTATGGGTTTCTCTGAAAATGTTGTGTAGCCCTAAACCCAATGGTTTTTTTAATGAATGTTAATGAAGATGTTCCCTATGAAATGGCGATAATTGGGGATATCATCTATTTTCAGACACATCCATTTAATAGACCAACATTGGGATGTCATGCGATTTCAATTGTGATTTCATTGGATTGAATGGTGTTGATCATCGTTAGGGTGACAATCAACGGGAAAAAATGTGGGTGAATGGAGTTGAATGTGATTTTAATGGATTTTAACGGGATTTTAATGGTGATTTAACGGCGACTGAATAGTGATTTACAGTAAATCAGTCATCGGTTTGTTCTCATGGGACGTTCGTTCATGGGATTTGAATTTGAGGATGGTGGATCCAATGACTCTGGGGGATTCACTTCGACTGAATGATGCAATTAATGGTTTCATGATTCATATTTCAAAAATGGTGGTGGATGTCTTAAAAAGGTGAAAATTCTAAGTTTTATGGCTGTTTTATGGCTGTTAAAAATGGCTGTTTTTGGAGATTTTCCCATGGCTTCCCAGTTCGTGGATTCAACAAATGTGGCTTTTTCGGCCTGGAAATGTGGCCGTTTCACCAATGGATTCACGGAACTGAAAATTGACCGTACGGAGTACACTTCATGGATAAGAAGTGAAGATAACTGAACATATAAGTACCGTATGGATAAACCTTCCAAGGGTGATTCAATGGTGATTCAAAGGGATTTAATGGGATTTAATGGGATATATGATGGTATACCCTCTGCTAAACATTCACAGTTTGCGACATTGAAAATGGCCATCAGTCAAAATAGTTGATTTACCCAGCTACATAGCATGGTGATTTTCCATAGTTATGTTAATTTACCAGATGGTATATATAATTAAATATAGTTTAAAGGGGTATGATCAAGTTATAAATACGATAAGCCACGAAATTGCGGGATACATTTATGATTGCCAGGGTGACTTTTTCCAGCATCAGTGACCCTCCAAGGATCGATTTTCCCCCAAAAACGGAGGATGTTATGAGGATTGAGTGTTAATATAGGTGTCTATAGGGAAATGGTGATTTGATGGGTGAGAACTTGTCAGGTACCCCCCATGATCGATACATCACAAATGATCTATCGCCTGGAAAATTCTGTCAATCGCCTGCTGCAAATCACAAAAATGACCGGCATTTTTAGTGGGTCCGTTGGTACCTCGTTTTTTGGCACCTGGAAGTTAATTATGAATGGCACATATTTTTGCAAATCCTGGAAAAGTTTTTCTAGCGTTTGTGAGAACTCCTAAAGTTAGTTTGTTGGAAAATATCAGCCAATTTGTTGGATGTGATTACTTAGCTAAGTTTTAGTTTTTGGAACATGTGGGCCAATTTTGAACATATTGTATAGATTCTTTTTCAAAAACATGTTCTACTCTTTGCAGAAGTCAGACTTCGATCGATTACTTAGCTAAACTTGTAACACTGTTGTAACCCCATCAACTAGAAATACAGGCAATATAATCAGTGATGACTGATGTCCCAAAAAATGTAGGAGTGTTTTCAGCAAATTTGAAAGGTGAAGGGCTTTTAAGAATTAGCTTGCTAGTGTGGTAATTTTACCCCAGCTTGATTTGATTTCAGAAGATGTCTGAATTTTTGCTGTCCGAAGTTTGACTGTCAGCTCTTGTGGCTCTGCATATTTCATTTCGAAACTCATCATGAGGTTGCATCTGCGCATCTGTTGCCATGCTGACAGGTACCATTACATTGAGAAAAGTCATACTGGTAGATTGCCAAAGGCATCTAGTATTGATTCAAAACAAGAACTGAAAACAATATATAACTATAATCAATGTTCAGGAAGGATTCGGTTCGATTCGGCTTGGTTTGGTTTCTAGTCCGTTGAACTTGCAGTTGTTGCAAAGAGGTCAAATGATGTCAAATGACTTTCATTTTTGTTTATTCTCATATTCAAATTATGGAATTGGGATGACATGGGGCCCAATTCCAGATTTAGACAATTTTAGGTCTCTTTGCCCAAAATGTGTTCGAATTCAGTACCGAATACTTTATATAAGGTGTCCAACTCAATTCTTTTTCTATAGGGCTATTTGAATACCCACCTATCCAGCGAAATGTGGAGATAAAAATTACATCAATAGAAATTATTCTGGTTGGATACTTGCTTGAAACCCAACCAATTGCATCCAATTGCGTCCTGCTGAATTGATATATTCGGGTTCGATATTCGATATTTGATTTATCGGTATTTTGTCCCCAAAAAGTCCTAAAAAATAAATATTATATATGTTCTTTAATTTATAATATAATAATATATATTTATAATATAATAAGAATTTTAATTTTATATTATAATAATATAATTTAAAATATAAAGAGAAAAAATAATATATCTGTTCTTATTATATATAAATAAATTTAAAAAAATATAGTTCTTAATATATATATATAGAATAATAAGAAATAATTAATATATATATATGGGAGCCGTCCGTAAAAGCAGATAACAAATTTATGAATTGATGCGTTTACTCTGCTTTGCGCGATTGCCAAAACCTGCATCGCGATAGGCTGAGCGATTGGTTGGCGATTGGTT
>Ga0126342_10020992_pt1 | contig 10930 bp, 11 predicted proteins | sample Cyp1metagenome_FD_92528 | JGI IMG/M metagenome (GOLD analysis project Ga0126342, IMG submission 92528) | Coral microbial communities from Lord Howe Island, Old Settlement Bay, Australia - Cyphastrea 1 metagenome | ecosystem: Host-associated > Invertebrates > Cnidaria > Coral ... | reverse complement strand
ATCCATACCTTGTATTTTGACTCGTACCCATATAGTTTTCTTGTAGGTTCGGGAAGTGACGTATGTGTCAACTCCCCCTCTCTCCCAGGGGTCGGCGGCAGGGGGCGTAGCCCCTTAATAATCTTGCCCTCCTGTGATCAAATTGTGATTAAGCATGATTAAGCATGATTAAGCTCTTATCGAAGCAAAGTCCCAGAAATCTGAGGAAATCTGAAGTGATCGGTTCCATAGACAGTTTCTTTCAGTGAGACATCGATAGACATCGTGTGAGTCGGTTCTCCGCACCTTCCCAGGTCTCCTTGGAGCGGGAGCTGTTGCCTCTGCCTTGCGGTTGAGCTTCCAACGCGGCATTCTGCTCCACCTCGACTGACTGCATGGTGAATCACTGTGAATCAGTGTCTTTTGGAATTTCCAAACAAATCTGTTGGATGGTGTTGGATGGTGTTGGATGGTGTAGGATGGTGTAGGATGGTGTAGGAGCGCAAGGAATTCTATGGATTCTCCAAACCTAGTGCAGCCAAGGTGCAGAGCTGGCGCTGTCTTCGGCTCCCGTGATACGGGCGGCTGAGACCTATCGACCAAACAGGCGCTACACGCACGCGCGCGCACACACGCACACACTTGAACACGTGCCTTCAAAGCTTGAACATCCAACTGATCTCAAGTATTCTGCAGTATTCTTAGGTATTCTGAAGTCTGCCAGATTCTCCTGATCTGCCAAATTCATCCAAATTCTCGTAATTAAGGGGGAACATGCAGCAAATCTTCGCAGGGGCCCCTTCTCCTGTCTGGCGGCCTCCAGTGCATTGAATCCAGTCCAGACCACGAAGACCTTGAAACAGCGCAGCTAGGACTGGTTGCTTTTGACTCCTGCCATTGGAGTCTAGATTCCGCATCCATGTTGGTTCAGAAGCTTGATTGAATCCAAGGAGTTCGAAGGGTATGGTTTTCCGAACTGTTTGCCTACTCCTGATTTCACCGTGCTCGAGCGAGCTTCGGCCTAAAGGGGATGGAATTAATCGCAATCTGCTGCCAAGGTGCTTTCACTATGGATCGAAGCGCACGGCACCTCGCCTCCAATGCCGCTTCTGAAACCAATGATCATGAAGGGATCTGACATGTTTTTCCGTTTCAAACCTTTTGTCAACAAATCTACCTGCCAATATGGAAACAAATCCAAGGTGCTCCAAGTTTGTGTTCTGCTATGCTGAGTCATGCTGGTTCGGGTTTGGCGCCACCAAACCATCATCCTCGGGGTCCTGTTGCTCCCCTCTGAGATCTCTCGGCTCTAAGTTTCTTGCCATGGAGGTGGCGCTGACACGGGCTCCTTTGAGCCCTACTGCGAAAGACTGCGAGTAACACTCCGTACTGCCTACTTGTGGTCCAATGTCTGCCATGATATGCCCTATATCTCTCATGGTCTCATGGGGACCGGTTGGAAACAAAGGGATATGTCACTCTCATTCATTAAATTCAATGTTTTATTATTTTTATTTTTCACTGCCCAACGAAATTTGCCAGTTGCCACAGTTGCCCCATGACTTGCATCTCTTCCCTTCTGAAAAGGCGCCGCGCAGCAGACGCAGCGCATGTTTTCACTCCAACTCTGTTGGTTTGACAGTGCCATGACGCGATTCTGCACTTGGTCTGGGGCTGTGGGGTGCCAGACAGCCCATCGGATGGCTGTCTACTGGCCTCGAAACTCCACCAGGCATGTGGGGAGGGGCCGTTCTGGGCAGTCCCTGGTAGTTGAATAGCAATGGAAAGGCAGATTACTTGAAAGCAAAGGCTGTTCAACGGTTGTTCAACAGTTGTTCAACAGTTGTTCATCGTTTTTTCCGTGTATCAAAAGGGTCACTTTACACGGCCCCTAGCGGCTGTTGCCGATGGTAGTTGCTGCAGCCTCGGAGGAGGATTCGCACGCGCTCTGCAAATCAGGCGTGGTTGCTGCTTCTTGCAAAAAAAATGTCGCGTCTCCTTGACTTCAGAACTCTCGTAAATCTATTGGGTAACGCTAGTGGATTTTCATGGATTTTGATGAATTTTAAGATGCCAAGCAGGCTTGAGGCAGCTGAAAGTAGCTGTTTACACGCCACCTTCCACGCCTGCGGCCAAGAAAGCTGGAGCTAGGCCAGCTGCTCATCTAGAAAACTTACATTCGCCAGAGATCCTGGGATTAGATCAGGGTGATCACGGGAGATCTGGCACTGAGCCGGTGATCTGAGACGTTCACCGGTGAATTTGGACACATGAGCCCTGGAAGCAGCCTGAACTCTGACAACTAGGCCAGGCAGCTTCAAGACTGTGACGCCAAGATGCTCGCTCTACAGACCCAGCAAGCATCAGATTGGACGATTGCGTCCAAATCTCAGGCAAAACAAAGCTCAAAAGTCTTTGCGAAGTGCGGTTGCAGTTGTATACTATTGCAGACTGTATGATATGTGTCTATATGACTATATGATGACTATATGTAATGGTTGTCATCAACACACAGTCTCAAGGCATTTCTGGGTGAATCGGAGTCACCTTGACTCATGGAATGCAAGATGGCCCAATTGTGCTCTGGTTGAAATGCAAAAGAAACTGCCAGTTACTGAAACTGTCAGCTTCATGCGGGCTTGCCAGCCTGCGCAGGGCACAGATGGTGACAAAACGAGCCTGCTAATTAGCCTAATACCGAAGCCTCAAGTTTCTTTCACTTTGATCTCACTCATACTTATGCTGTGTATGTACGTATATATTCCTAGCATCATCTGGACTATGCAAATCCTTCCTGTGTTTTAGTATGACTTGTATTGCCTTGTTATATCTGTGCAAGCAATTGTTCCTCCCCGCCTTCACCTTTGCGTCGTGCATCTCTTGCAAAACCTGCCACTTTCTAGCCCGTTCCTGGAGACAGAGGGTGTCAGTGATTCAAAATGCGTCAAAGATTTGATGCAGGAAACATGCAACAGAGCCACAAAAAACAATGGCCGTGGGGAAAATACACTTAAAATACACTTAAATCATCTTGAATCCAAACTCTCAGTAGATTCAGGAGACCACAATCACCACCGATTCAGTCCTGCTCTCGTCGGCCTTCCTCCTCCTCATCAGCACGATGCTTCGCTGAGCACTCATCGAAGAGCTGAGGATCAGCCTGCAGCAATGAGCCCAGTGAGCTCATGGTACCACAGAAATTGCAAAGGACAACCTCGGCAACCTGTCACCTTCAGTGCTTCATTAGTCTTCATTTTCAGCAGCGACAGGTCTGTGCCTCCATCAACAATTTCAGCACGTTGAAGGTCAGTCCGTGCACCTCATTTGCAGCCAGCTGGCAGAGACGAACCTACAGTTGCGCCTAAGATTGATAGCTTGAAGAATGGTCTGTGACACAAATTCTGTAACTTCCTCGATTGGCATCTTGAGTGGCTGATGGCCATGAGTGCCCCACAGCACTGTTCCAATGCTGCTTGGAGTTCTTGTACAGGGCACAGATGATGATAGGGAATAGCTCCTGCAAATGAGCTGTATACCAACCGTACTGTAGATCCTTTGAACTCTGCATGGTTCCCCTTATGATATGAATGTTGCGGCATGGTTCCTAAGGACCCCGAAATGTGCGATTAGCAAATGCTGTCCGTACGGTTGGCGTTGATCAACTTCACAATGTAGTCCTCAGCGCATGGAATTTGAATTGTGGGTGCTTGTGAAATCCCTTCCCCACGAATAAGGATGCTCACGTCGATCGAGTTCAACAAAAGATTCTGAGATTTTGTCATTCATAATATTCATACAGAGAGCTTCAGCACCCTTCTGCAAAGGGTAAGAGTTTGAATATACAATCCTGTCCTTTAGCTTTGCTTGTCACTTCGTAGATAAAAACTGCGTTCGTTCATCTATGGCTGGCAACTTGTGCATATTCCGTGCAGCATGTCGATTTCTGCCAAAGGGAGAATATGGTAGAAAACCAACAACATAGTTAATTGAAGGGAAAACATACAATTCACAAATGAATATATTCAATATATATATATATATTTATATCTATATATAGACAGAGAAAGAGAGAGAGAGAGAGATGACAACAATAACAATGATAATACAGTTGGAAATAAGATGATAGATTTCTGACTGCAGCAAAGTTGCTGTGTTCCAAAAGAACAGTGTCCTTTCCGCCACCTCTGCAGCAGCTATTGCCGGCTGAAGGGGAACTCACAAGCTATTCGGACCGTCGCTCAGCTGACTGCTATTTCTATTTCTGTACAGATATGATACGGTATGATCTTAAGTTAACACCCCAAAAAATGTCGAACAACATTTAGCTTCTAAGCACTAAAACGGCTTCTAAATGCTTGGCCTGCCAACAAAATCAACCTGATCTCAGGCCTGGAAGTGCGGGCATGTGATGCAAAGGGCCAAGCGCCGGAACAGCACATCCTCAAGCCATGTCGGCATCGTCGAGAAAGTTCACTGGAAATCTGTTTATTTACAAAAACAGGAGGATCCATCAAATCTATGGCAGCATGTATGGTCACATCATGTAACTTACTCAGCAAGAACCCGCCAGGGAAACTGGTGCCACATTTCCGCTGCACCGTGCGGCACCTGCATTCGATGGAATTCTGGTGGCTGTGTCAGTTCCAGTGTCTCCTGTTCAGCGCGGATGCGGGCAAATAAACGGCCGTGTGAGTTTCAATCATATCTTCTATTCCAAGAAAGAGTAGTCGAACTGCGATTGTGCATGTACACAATATACATTTCTTGTAATTCTAAACATAAACTCACTGAGAGTTGGTGATCAGTCCTCAAGCTCATTGAGGAACAGCACCTGCTTCGATGTAATGGACACCTTAACGTGAGATCAAACCACAAGGTTTCAACGGCGCAGCATTGTGAGAATTTGCAGACATCAGATTCGAAAGTTATAAAGAAAGCATATGAGGGTGTCCAATGGTGTCCATACATGGGGGACCAAATCATCTACTTCGGTAGTTTCCAGCATAAACGATTCATTTTGGGGCACCTTTTATGGAAAACCCATGAAAACACCATTTTTTCGCACAGTTTCTTCAGATCGCCAGATCGTTGAGCCGTCGCACGGGCCAGTAGCGGAGCATCGAGGTGATGATGTCGTAGGCCAGGCGTGGATCCTACGCCGAGCTGGGAATTCATGGGAGATTTAATGGGATTTAATGGGAACTCAATGGCCAAAATGGGTCTATATAGGTCTATATTAATATCACCCCCCGTTCTATGGTCACAAATATGTGCAAATCCCCAGCTAAAGCATGGATTCTTGGGAGCGTTTGGATTATATAATAATCCCCAATTGGGATTTATAAGTGGCTTTACCTCGTAATGAGATTAAAACAAAACCATCCCTAGGCCCTAGTAATGAGATATCCCGGTATCCCCATTGTTACAACATTGGGTATACTATGGTATACTGGTACGCGGGTACATGCCCCTAGTATCCCCTAGTAGTTGGATCATTGGATGATTCAAAATGACTTAAATGGTTGGTCACTGGTTTCTGCCGCTGTACCACATTACCAGTCATCAGACACCATTATCATCGCATCTTGGCGTGGCATTCGCCGGCACCTTCTCCACGTATTGTGCCATGCAGTAGGACAGTTGTTGGTAGAAAGAGGCCAACGACTTCACCTGGAAACCATTCGGCATTGAAAAGTTGAAACCCTGGAAGCATTGCTTTTTTGCACTGAAAGATGTTGAAATCAAGTTCACTGGTGGGGAGATAGATATCGCCGATATCGCGTGACTTTGGTCCTAGCATGTCCTGCAGGGAGGGATGCATGGCACTGAATCCCACTTAGTGATGACCAAAAACTGGCATGGAGCAAGACTGACAAATGGCACATGGTCCTGGTGTCTAAATTCCGGGGGTTGAAAGCAAGGGACGACCAGAAATCAATTTCGATACCTCGCATCTTTCCCCAAACGGACCCAGGCACAAGCTAAACACCCTGCATGAAGATGGAACATTCAGTGGCATTCAGTGGCGTTGTTGCAAGGGTGGGACGTCTGTGGGATTGAAGCCAGGGGTATTGGGCGACTTCATCCGAAAATGGGAGTTCCAGCCTTGTGCAGTGGAATCAGTGCTTTGATCAAGAAGTCCTTGTGCTCTTCCTTCAAAGGAAGAGCAAAACCTGGCACGCATTCTGTCCTATTGGTCCTATTGCAAACGAGGCCGCAATGCTGACAGCGTGAGGGTAGTGGCAGTATGAAAGAAACTTACCCGCGGCCAAAGTCGTCAGAGCCGCCGTTGATGATGCTGCCCAAGATTTCCAGCAGCTCACCAACACCGTTGTGAGTCTCAGACTCATAGATGACCTGCCCCGAGGCAAAAGAATGGCATGCTATACTGAACGTTCTCCAGAAGAATATGCATACAGTATCCGGTTCTCGTGCAAGGCCTCAGGCCGAACGGTGCATCGGTGCATTGATATATTTTTCATTTTTTTCTTATAGACATGGTCTTTCGCAAAACCCGAGGAGCAATCAATAGATCTACGTAGTATATCGGAGATGTCTTCCCAGGGACTGATACCATGATCTTCTGTGACTAAAGGAGACCCAGATTATCCCAGATTTATAGCTCAATGCCTTGAAGAAGACGTGCTGAATAGCACGGCGGATGAAAGACCGGAGGGCCATGAATTTGCCTCGGCAGTGCGATGCTGAGAATGCCCGGAGGTGCCATGTGACCCGTTGCTGACATGGCTGGTGCAAAGTGGGGGTCCCAGTGGTAGGGGTATCAGTGGGGTATCTCAATCACACCTTTATGCATTTTATGGGCAAATGGATGCAAATGGTGCAAATGTTTTCCATTGCCACTTCGACCCCGACCGTAGATGCGATGCAGAATTGTCTTCAAGTAGTCCCGTTCGCGGGGATCCTGCGGCACAAATTGCGACCGGGCTTTGGGATTGATCAGAAAACGTCCAACTCTGGGCATGTTTGGACCAGTCTGCATTTAAGCTTGGAAGGCTTGGCTATGCTTGGCTTGATATTCAACTAGACATGTGCTCGGTGTACGGCACCTCAGAATCAAACAGCTCAAGCAGCTTGAGCATGAAGTTCTGGTCCACAAATCGTTTGGCCTTTGGTCAGCTTGAGCTCCCAATTCGAGCTGCAACACAAAAACGGGGCAGCACAACCCGTGTCGGATAGCTGATCAACAACCACAAGCGTGCAAAATTGCAGTGTCTGAGTCTCAAACGATCTTGGGGTCGACGTCATTTGAAACTACGAACCGCAGGAAGAACTCGTACACAATCTGCCTGGGGAGTGATTGAAGATTCTGGCGCGACTGTTTTTTTAATCGTGGGAAAGTTTAGTTCTGGTCCTTCAGTTTGGCACGCGCTGAATGCCTGCCAAAATCCTTGAAGCTGAGCACCAAACAAGTGCGGCCACGCGCGCTCTAGGGAAGGCTCATCCTTATTGATGAAGTGAACATGGACTGAACCTGCAAAAAATAGAACATGTTGCCTCACATGTGTGGTGGGAAAACATATCTGTTTACCACGTCACTCAAGAACTTGGTTCCGCACATCTTCGGGGTCTGAGAAGGCCAGGGGATCCTGTTGAGCAACTTCAATGCACGCCAGCACAGAACCACACAGAACCAGCAGAAGCACCAAAGCACCAGGTTGCTATTTGCCGCATTTTGCACAGCTTTCACTCAGTTTTTTTCACATAGTCCTTGTTTCTGGTCTGGAGGGCTCGGAAAATGTTCGCCCCCACCTCAAGGCATGGGCGGGATGGGCGGGGTAGCGACGGCGTTGAGATCATCGCTGTGCCTTTCTGCCCGTGCCTGTGACACACTGTGGCCCCGGGCCATGCTTACAACATCCTGCATCAAAGCTTCATTGAAGCAGTTCCGGGTGTTGTTGACATACCTGCCACGTATTGAGAGTCAGATTGAGCACAATTGAGCTTAGAAAACCAGCATCAACGCGTCCTGGCTTGATGCCCAACCCAATCAGGTCAAAACTTCACATGTCCACACGTCCACATGTTCATTTCATCTCACAAATTTTCACAAATACAAGAATATTCGTGATTAGTCGCGAGTGGTCAATCCAAAGGCTCTGAAAAATCGTCCAAGTAAAGCCAGTACATTTCCAGGAGATCAAGTGAATCTGCTCCAACTTTCGGTGGCGCACTCCACGATCTCCAAGAGGGTTTGGCGCTTGGCCTCCTTTTCCTGTCCAACGTCGTTCCAACGGTCTGCGTGAAGAGTCTTGAGTCTTGAGTCATGAACCCATCGGACACCCACGAACCATCTGACATTGCCCATAGACCTTGGTTTGCCCTTCTAACTCTTCGGAAACTTTTATTCACAATTTCCATCAATTTCCATGAATTCATCGTTCAAGTGCCAATGGCTTCAGTTCATGAAAACCTTTCAGAGGGAGTGGCACGATCCAAGCCCGTTGGGGCCTTCTGCATGTTGTCATTGTGGAAGTCAAAAACAACTGCGCAAACCTGCACCAAATCGGACACGTCCACCGATCTCAAAAAGAGTTTTAAGCTTAACACCAGTTGGGCAATGTTGGGCATGGTAATATAGGATAACCACATAGAAAATGATGAAAAACCTGTTGGAAAAGAATGGAAAAGATATCTGCAACATTCTGCAATGTTTTGTGTTGCCGAGCACCTCCATCTTTTTACGAAAGAGGTCTGTCCGCTCCTGTGGAGGTGCCTCGCATGCCGACCGGCTGATCCTTTTGAAAAGATCCCTGAGCTGAACCAGACAGCGTTTAAAGATAAAAGTTGTAATATTTTATCATATGTTATAATAACATAGAATAACTAAGATGATATTCTTGAGATCTGTTCCACACAGCAACCTGTTCCACACAGCTTCAACGCCAGAAGATACGGAGGTTCAAGGGACCTCTGGACATGTATAATGATGTATAATGACATTTATGTATATGTTGATCATGTACGCTTTGTCCAGACTCGATGTGTCCCTTCAGCCCCTTCTCTCTGATTCTCAGAACCTCCCGCAACTTGGGGATCGTAGCAAAGCTTGAGGACCTGAGGATATCATGACAAATTCTGACCGTGGCCAGTTATGGCCAGTTATGGCCAGTTATGGCCTAAGAAAGGAATATGAAGCAATCATAAGCAATCCACGTGGAGTTTTTAAGCTCATCTCAGACTCATCTCAGACCTCTTCTGAGACCTCTGAGACCCTGACTCCGTGGCCGGTTTCGTGGTCGCTGCTCGATTGCTGGACGAATTGGCTGGCGTCGTGGCCTGAAAAGAATACCACAAATGCCTCCCCTTTCTAATCTTTCGATTTGTTGGATTTTGTTAGAACATCTCCACACCAATGCAAAGTTGCATACAATGTCCATCAATTTCCTCATTCGCAGCAACGATCGCCATCATGGATAATGCAAAGGGAGAGGCAAATTTTGCAACGTCTCGCACCTTACTCTTCGCGGCAAGGTCGCCAGATCCTGAAGTACCTGTCAGCACACGATGCAATCGGTTCATCTGCCGACTGTTCGAGGTTGCTCATGCTTAAGTCTTGATGATTTAGGGCAAATCTCAAAGGTGGTTCAAACTTGATGCACGATGGTTCAGTGCAAAAGAAAGCTCAACAGGCTCAACTTCGGCTCAACACTTCGGAACAGCACGGTGTTTGCCGAGGTGCTACCGCCACTGCTGGTCGCCCCAGTGCGACTCGTGGATGTCTTTTTGTCGCCATCATTTCCTTAGAAGAAGCAGAACGCAAGCGACCTCCGCTGCTCCACTGTTTGCCGCTTAGAATACGAGATACTGAAGCACTTCAAATGACAATCCTGGTGAATCAGTCACTATTCTCATCCTCATCATCATCGTCATCATCATCATCATCATCATCATCATCATCCTCGTCGTCATCATCATCACCACCATCACTGTCAGCATCACCAGCACCATCATCATGCGCAGCACCACTGGCAGCACCAGCAGGGTTAGGCCACCAAGCCCATTCGGCGCTTCACCGTCTGGATCAGCTTCATGACTCAAACCTCGCAGCAGCAGGATTCAACCAGGGCTCTTTAGGCTGCTGAGGGACAAAACATGGTAAAACAACGTTATCACGTTGTTGTCAAAGTTCATGATATCAGTACTGGGCCTCCATTGAAACTGAGAATCCAAGGCTACACAGGAGAGACATGGAGAGACCAAACTAGCCGTCTGTAGACTGTGCAAGTCTGGACGAAGCTGGGGCCATAGCAGCGATGATCTGTCCTCTGTCTCGCTCTCTTTCCTTCACCTGACTCACCTTGGAGTTTTCGGTCACATCAAAATTCAAACTGTATCCGTATGTATTCCGTATGTATCTGTGTTGCATTTCTGCCTCTATTTTTCAGCTATACGACTGCCACTTACACGTTAGGACCGTAAAGGGATGCTTCAGCCATAAAGAATCTTTTGAAGATCTCGGGCATAGCAGTGACAGCAAAACAGTGGAGTCCACCACAGGAAACCAACTGGAGCCACTGGAGCCACTGAAGCCATGACTGAAGAACAGCTGCACTGTGCCGCGGCCCACTGCGTATTTGCTGCTCCCCATGGGTCTGAGCCAAGCCGCCCAGGCACCTTCAGTGAAGACCTTCACCCGAACAAAACGAGTCTACGTGCCATGAGTTATAAATGAATTCACATATGAATTATATAATTATATATGATTACTAGACGACGGATGGCCCGAGAGCGTAGAGGAGCAGAGTCTTCTTCTGCTGTTAGTATGGCGACACTATATTACAAGACAATATATTAAAGATGTATTACGGGCAGACGAGAAGAGTAGTATCAAGACAATATTATATGGCATCGTATCTTTTGCATCGTATCTTTCAAAAAGTTTTTCACGCACAGAACTTTTTACAGACAGACGTTTTTGCACACAGACGCT
>Ga0126342_10020991_pt1 | contig 10930 bp, 10 predicted proteins | sample Cyp1metagenome_FD_92528 | JGI IMG/M metagenome (GOLD analysis project Ga0126342, IMG submission 92528) | Coral microbial communities from Lord Howe Island, Old Settlement Bay, Australia - Cyphastrea 1 metagenome | ecosystem: Host-associated > Invertebrates > Cnidaria > Coral ... | reverse complement strand
GCGGTTGAGGTCCGGCAGTGCCCACTGCGATCTGGAAGTCGCGGTTGAGGTCCGGCAGTGCCCACTGCGACCTGGAAGTCGCGGTTGAGGTCCGGCAGTGCCCACTGCGATCTGCAACTTGCGGTTGAGGTCCGGCAGTGCCCACTGGGATCTGGAGCTCGCGGTGGGGGTCCGGCTGTGCCCACTGGGATCTGGACTGCGAGGAGGAGGCGGCGGGTGAGGAGGCGGAGGAGGCAGAGGAGGCGGAGAACAGCTCTGATAAAATCTAACAACCCTCACCAGACATTTAGTACAGAATTCAGAATGCTCCATCCTTCTCCAATAAACATATTCGACATCTTTCACCAGCCACCCTGGAACGCATCCTGAAGATCCACACAGCAAATGCATCATACACGCCAATGATTTAGTTGCTCCCATTGGAGAGTCCTTTCCTTTGGAAAAAAACTCAACTGACAGACAATCCCGACAGCCCTTAGTGCACCGCAGGAATGCACCGGAGGAAAGATCAGCTTTTCAGAAGCCAGCAACATTTGGGAAGATCCCATTCGGGATCTTGGTCATGAGGCCACTGGATACTCCGACAGTGATTGGTATGTCTATTGGTTTGTCGGCTGAGTCAGGATGATTTCAGTTCCCCACACAAAGGCTGACGAAGTGCCCTTTGAACATAGACGAAGTGCTTGTCTGAGCATACCAAAATCCATCCAAAATCCCTTTGTTTATCATCATGAATTTTCCTCATGAAAATTATCATTTGTGGGTAATTGCATAATTACCCCATTTTCAGACACACGCAGATGGCATGGCCTATCGTCTGACGTAGAGCTGCCATGTGCAGAAAAGGTGGATGAACTTGTGGGTGGAATTTCAACTAGAGGTACCTTGGAACTTCAACTGCGATGGCGTTGTATGTGACTTTATGATCACAAGTTCATCAGCAATGTGGGCAGGTTCGACAAGTTGTCAACGCAAAATCACAAAGTTAAGACTTTTGTGATCCATGATAAACACTAGCTTCATCCAGAGATAGCCACATCCAGTCAGCACTTTTGACATCAGAAATATCCAAAAGATCCTGCCAGGAAAAGGATGGGTTGGGGATCTACCATGCGTACTTTATGAGCTACTCACACTTTCCTGCTCCTTAGCAGCCTTGGCACGATGCTGCCGGACTGACCACGCATGACCACCGTGAAATCACCCATAGCCCACAGCAGTATAGTTTTCCATCCAAAACTGCGCTCCCACAAAGGTTTGGAGTGGATCTGAATATTTGTTGTGGACATAGCTGTAAACGACTCTAATTGATGTACTTTACCCACTGAATACACTGCGTACGGATTGAGATCAAACAAATCAACATGTGCAGCTATTTGATACAAGTACCTGGTACATTCTGGTACCTTCAAAGAGTGGCATTCCTGATGTACCTTGTCACTGTACTTCAAACTAGTTCTGTTAGGCCTATTGCAACTTGTTGGTGCAAGTTCTGTCTCTTTGTAACTGTCTCAATTCATGTTGTGCCACGGATTTGGGGTGCTCAGAGATTAAGCACGATCCATTGATATCTCCATCCATTTGAGGTCCAGGACCTTCAGGTACATGGCGCATCTATGTGGATGAATAGTATGCGTACTTTGCACATCTCTACACTTGATTATGATTTATTATGTTTTACGTGCATGATTTCACATCACCATTTGTTTCATCTTGTTTCAACCTCAGCCTCAGCCATTTCCCACCTCCCTGTGCCCGTGTCAGCTGAGGAAGCTAGTTCCTTGGATATGGCGGAAAGCCTCAGCGGGCGTGTGGAGCTGTACAACACACATTTGAAGTGGGAAAACATCTTCCCCAAGGCAGGAAAGCCATATGCCATCTTCAGGACTGCATTTGAGAGACGAAGCGATTGTTGTAGGTCGAGGATGGTCAAGGCTAGACTGCTAGACATGATTGGGAAACTGATTTGTATATACTGTATATTATATATATACTGTATATATTATATGAGATATGTGTTTTTTGTGTTTCTTTTTATCGAACTTCTGAATGATGATGTGTGACATGAAAGTTTTTTTGACGACTTCACAAACAGTTCTGCCGGCAGGTACAGGAAATGGGCAGATACAGGACAGTTGGCGCACTCCTTGTTGGCTGGCGAGGGGGATACATCAAAAGGCACTCTTACATTCAAACATCTTCTCCAGCAAATTGTGGATTGACTGTGAAGTGCCTTCTTAGATCACTCGCTTGAAAAGTCTCTTGGTTGAGCTGTTCAATGCGGACGTCCCCTTGGACACTCTGACTGGGTCATGTTCTACTCATGCGTTAATGGGTTCGCGTGGGACTGAAGGCACTCAGCCGAATTTGGTTCTGACATGGTGATTGGAATCCTGCGAGAGTAAGGTTGCCATTGTCTTTGGAAAGCAGCAAGTGCATACAGTAAGTTGTTTGGTTTTTGAAGTATTGTCTGCGAATGTGCGACTGGTGGATGTTTCAGCACAGTGCCGAATCCTGGGTCCTGGGGCCGACTTGCAGCGTCAGGAGAAACGGTACTAAAGACCTACAATTCCTGATGTGTCTTGCTGCAGCGTAAGAATCCAGCCACACAAGATGTTTGTTCAATCCCAGGCACCTGCACCCGGTGACAGGCGGTGACAGATGACAACTAAAAGCCAGCTCGCCGTCAGAAAAACGGAGATGGTGTTTTCTCCACCTAAAAAGGATCCCTAAACATGAACTTTGCCATCAATTTGCCATATTCCATCTATAGGCTATAGTCCATCCCATTCCCATTTCTGGACCATTTCTGGACCTTGGTCCAAGGTATGATGGTGACTTCTTCGTCCCCCTGATTCGTTTGGATCTCTTAGAACGAGATCACTTACCTCTGCCCAACACCTGGGAGGAGGTCATGGACTTAGCTGAGAGAGCCTTGGCCGAAGAATTTGGCACAAAACCCATGGAAAGATCATCATTTTATCATGTTCCTATAGTTCCCTGTAAACAATCTATAAAACAATGGTCGTAGAGTATCAATCACACATTGTCATTTTGAAGCAAATCCATTGGACGACAACATGGAAAGTAGATAGTCCTTGAAGCAGTTTGACCAGAAAAAGTTGGCACATCCACTGACACAACATCATAACCAACCAGTAGAGAGGGACATGGATCATTTTATGACATCTGATGATGATGATGATGAAGATGATGATGATGATGATGATGATGATGATGATATAGATATAGATATAGATATAGATATAGATAACATGCGTACACACATTATATATATACACATATTGATACATTTTGTACATACGTATGCAAAGTATAATACCAATATTTTGATATGTTGGTGCCTTTCAAATTTGGGATCAGGAAGTCAAGAGAAAAGTAGCAATGACGGCCAGGTGTACCGGGGTCTGAAACCACCGTGATTGGGATTGATTCGAAATCGGCACCTGTTTTTTTAAAGACATCATCCTGCAAAGTGTGCTGAACTGTTGGTTTTGTAATGAGATTGTCTAGTTGGTGGTGGTTCAAACACGTTCAAACGTTGGCACTCCAAATACCTCCGAAATGACAGAAGTGATAGTTGGGAAAGTCCTGGGGATCCAAACAATTGTAAGAGAGGACCGCTTTTCTTTCTTCAAGGTGGCCAAAGATGGCAAAAGCACCATCACAGATTCTATCATATCGGTCAATACACTTTTGACACTGGCATGTCTGTAGGGTCAAAATCCCAACCAACAAACGCAAGATTGTTGTGAGTGCAACTGGCATCCCTTCTCAAACTTGATACTATACACTGCTGGGTGGTAAGCCTTCACCAGACACAACTTTGCTGCGACTTAGCTTCAAGACAAGAAGTGTGGGTCATGGGACCACACGAAGTCCACATGATCATACACAACCACTTCCCGACCGATGCAATCTGATTGTGTGTAGTGAAAACATTACTTTCACAATCCTATGTGTCAGCCGTGATCTGTATAATTATATTATATTATATTATATCATGCACATGCGTATATATATATATATATACTGCGCGTGTGTCTGAAATGGAGTATTCCACCAATTCATGACCATGTTAGTGGGAAATTGGGTTTTAATCCATTGTTCCCTAAATTTTATGACACACCCGCATCATTCTATTCCTTTACATTATATCCCCAATAGGCAGCCATTGTTTTGGATTCAGGATATAGCAACACGGACCTCAATGATGACGGGGAGCCAGACTTTGGCATTTGCCATTTTCCACGTGAAGGTGCTGGCCACTTTGCGACCTGTTCGCAGTTGCGACGCCCCTGCTACCAGTAACATCCTGTTTATTCTTTGAAAGTTGTATATGAACGCGACATCATCGAGATTCATCGAGCCAAATGCAATGGTATCAACATATGACCCCAGCAAGAACCAACTTCAAGCTTTGGATCCCACAGCAGTTGAGGATTGGTGGTGGGCTGAGCTGATCTATGGCATTTGGGCAACCTACTCCCAAGTCCAGGCGCAAAATGATGAAGTCTGTTTGCAAAGGGAAGGTACTCCTGCTTTCTACCTGCTTTGTTTTTCATCAGAAAGACAAGAAAACCAGCTAAACAGAAGGGTGACATATGATATGCGGTCGGTGCTCATTCTACTGGCTTTGTGCATCAGGATGAGGGAGCCACCAAAGTATCCAAAATTCCAAACAAAAACTGAAAGGAGCCACAGCAAATGTTCAGAATGGACCAACACTCAATATATCTCAATATTGTGTTGTTTCTTTATGTTGATTTTGTGCATCAGATTGACTTGATCAACGCGAGAACTCGGGCCGTGTTTTTTTTTACAAAGCCAGGAAGTTCCCAGTTCTCGCCAGGACACCACGCAGGGTTTTCTGTTCGATCCCCGCACGCTGGAGCCAAACATCAATGGTCCTGCCTTTGCTGAAGCCATCAAACACATGAGAACCATGTGGCAGGCGGGGAAAGCCAGGGCTGGTGGAAACCTCCAAAAGGAGGGTTGCTGTGTGCGTGAAAATGGGGCATACCGGCAACAAGCACTATACCACCAACTTGTGGCTAATCCAATAATTATATGGGAAATGGATTTTAATGGATTTTAGGGATACCCCAGTTCAAGACAAAGCCGAATGGCATGGGATGCTCTGGCAGTAAAAAATGCGGAGATCCAACAGCAAGAAAATATGAGAAAATTGTATTGTGGAAACATGGTATTTTCGCCTATTGCACGGGTTTGCAAAGGTGCCATGTGCCCATCCAAGCTCTGGTTTATTGTGTGATCGAAGTATATTCTACATCCAGTATCCTATTATATCCTATTATTTAAAAAATGGAGGCAACACGATTGAGGTTTGTTTGTTTTGATGCAAAATCCAGAAATGTTCAATTCGGACCATGCTTGGTTAGAGAAACAGCTGCTGAATGCAGACAGGGTGACCTTAGAATGACAGAGCCCTCAACACAGTCGAATGACACACCGCCGCACAGTTGGGAGCAGATGGATGCATCAGCGTCACTGGCCTGAAACGATCTCCATGGGCTTGTGGTGTTGGAATCCCCAAGGAAGTTTCTTAAATGTGTTAGCTGACTTTGACCCCTTTGTTCGCAGACACAAGTGCTTTCAACCAAGTATAATTATAATAACAACAATATATATATATACCCAATATGTCTTTATCTATTTTAAACAGACAGATGGATAATATATACGTGTCAAATACTTACTATTTTGTACCCAGTGAAACACGAACCCCACAGCCTGCGCCTGGAAATGTATTTGGGAAGCACGAGCTCAAATCATTTCACGGCACAGCCTGCCTTTATCTCCGGTGTGGCAACTGGTCTGGAAATAGGATCCCAAGAAATATCCCATTAAAAATGATCAACAGCTTCCCCATCAAATGGCACAAGCCGATTTGTTCTTTACCAAGATCATTCGCCCTGTTGAAGGATGTTCTAGCCAAACTCATGAGCATTGCCCGTTGGAATCGCCATGTTTTGGTAGCTCTGAACTTTGTGTCATGTGACTGGTGGTTCCAGCCGGCAAAAGCTCCTAGAGAGATGTTGGTTATTGGTTGTTTCTTGGATGTATTTGGATGTGTCATATTTAAACTTAGATTACTTGAGCAACATGGAACCCAGTCAATTCGATGGCAACAACCTTGGCAGAGTTCCATAGTGTCCCTCACCGTAAATCTGAAACCATGGAGCGGTTCCTTGGAGTATCCGTTGCGAGACATGAATCCCAGGATTACTTCAGCACAGGACATGGGATGCATTCAACTGGGTACAGCGCCAAAACGATATGTGATGTAACCGAGAGTTTGAAATGGAACTGGGGATTTGACATGACATGAGAAGAGGGCATGTTGTTGTGTTTTTTGGGGAGTTCGGTAGTTTGGGCTTGCACGCACAGATGTATGGAGTCACAGAGCATCGCTCAAGTCATGGGGTATCCGAAGTTATCCAAATATGTCGATCTTTAATGAGAAACAATTGAAACAATTGAAACAATAAGTATACAATAATAAAATGTAAGTATGATTTGTGGTACCCCAATTTTTAGAAACGCCAACTGTGAGGACGCTGTGCCATCGGCTTTTCACCTCCAGGGTGCTGGAAAGGCGCTCGAGCGTTCCATGTGGAGTGGTTATAGGGGCCCACTAAACCCCTAAACGAAGTGACCGACAAAGCTACCGTTGGAAGATGGAGATACCAAAAATCTTAGGAAACCCTCAAAATTACAGTAATGGTTTTAAACAATAATTGTCCATTTAAACCTCAAGGGTCTAATCTAGAACCGCCAAAATCTGTGCCAATCCGCAGCGGAAAACAAGCGCATCAACTTTAGAATCATGTTGTCAACAGGATTGCTTCAGTCAGATGATCTACTGTTAGCCGAAGCAAAGGATGAGACACTCGTGATGTATCGTGATGCAGCCGGCTGAATCTGCGTCTAGTTCATGTTTGCAGTCGTTATATAAAGTGTTCAGTCTCCTTTTTTGCGGGTCGCAGCACAAATCTATTCCATGCTATTCCATGCTATTCTTCATCACGGCTTTTTATGGCCGCATGGCTGTATAAGATGCTGTATCAGGTGTCTTCAAGAATGGCATTGCCCGGAAGCATGAGAATGGCACAGTGCTGTGGCAGCCAAAGATGCAAAATGGGAGCTATGCAGAACCCTACAGGTTCAAGCCCTTCGGCACCACCAAGGTCGAGGTCGACGGTATTTTGCAGGACCGCATCGACATTGTGGTTAGTGGGAAAGCATGGAAACGCACCCGTTCATGAGGAACATCCATTTTTATACAACACATTTTGCGGTTCACCAGGCTACCATTCAAAGCCAAATTTTAGTCATTCTCAGCATCGGTTGTACGTTCTCCCCGTCAAAGCGTCCAGGAATGCACAGCCTTTCTCTGCCCATTTGCCGAGAGAATTCCTGAGAGAGGTCACCATGGTGACAATGAAACCAGCTTGCAATGTGCGCACATGAAATGTATATGTGGGATCATGATTGGATCATGTGGGTATGTCTGAAAATGGAATATATACCAAGAACATTCCCATTTACTGTAGCGGGAAGAGAATGATGAAGAATGGGATACTATATGATACTGTATGATGGGATGAATGTTTTTGTGTACGCTATCTTAAACCAATGTGATTACACTGGATTTGTATGGATATTGGAAGAGCACTGGAAATCCAAATGACTGCGTTAAACTGTGTCCCAGAAAGGCCATTGGTTGATGCGAGGGATTTACGTTATCCATATTTGATGGTTAAATCACCATTAAACCACCAATATTTTGCTACTCTATAATTCTGTAATTCTTCAGATAGTCCATTAAATCAAATTTCATAACTATATACATATATATATTATATTATATATATATAAGTTACGTATTATCATCATTTTACTATCATTATATCACCAGAATGTCTCATTCCGAGGATCGCGCCGCGGTGCTGCCCGTGTCACCATTGGCTGGTCAGCTGATCAACCGTGCTCCCTTCTTCTGGAGTGGAGGCCTGGGGGTTACCGCTGGATGGTTTATGGAAAATCCGAACATAAAAAAATGGATATAACTGGGGGTCTGGGGGTACAACCCCCATGATTTTAAGACAGCTCCATTTATGGTATATTAACAAAGCCCTATAGCCCCATGGCTCATCTCGCTTACATCTCTTTGACATTGTGTATTTCTCTAGCTGTTGCAGTGTTGCATTGTGTTGCCTATGTGCTTTTTGAGCAAACCGTTCTTGCTGCACATATGTACTCTAGTCTTTAGGTGGATTTTCTGCTTTACCCCGCCATTTAAATTCAAAACGATGTGGGGCACCTAAAAAGCTACACCGGTCAAAATATGTCAAGATTGAAGACGTAGAAAGATACGAGCCAACTACGTCATTGGAAAACAAGGTCAGTGCTCAAAAATGTGTATGGGAATGGAGAACCAGGAAGGGGTCGCCTCCCCTTTTGCAGCAACCTCAAATACATTCCGTCGCTCAACACTCAGGTGCTTATACATCTCCATACCTGCAATTGCCTGCACACGCATCATACGTATGGAACTTTGTAATTTACCTATTTGACCGTATGAATCTATAGTGATTGTTTGCTTATGTGTGTGTTTTTCATGGTTTTTCCGTAACACATCGTAACACAGACAATACAGGTGATATCAGGTGATATCAGGTGATATCAGGTGATCCTTGTTTCCCCGCATTTTCCTCCCTCACAGCATGGCGTAGGTCTTGGGATCATGATCCGCAAGACAGCTCCAGAGCAGATCAAGGCACCATGTAATCGCTATGAACGATGTCAATCGATGTCAGTCATCTTGAACAAGTTGAAATCCGATGCAACTTGAGATTTTCTGAGGGATCTTTGTAATTTTGATATTGTTTCATGTTCCCTGCCATTCAAGTTGTTCTTTGCAGGATGGATTGGCATTGGATATCAATCGAGATCATACATATTAGGATACGTGATGATACGCGTTTACTGCATCATGGATGATAATGTATTTTAGATTTTATGATTTTGAAGCATTTATTTGACCAGTATGATTTACGAGATGAGCCCTGTCAACCTTCTCTTCCTAGAGTACTTTGCGCATGCGTCGCGTCAGGACATGATGTGGGACTTCATGGTCTACACCAATAGTGCAGTGACTTCAGCCAAGGACCTGCCAATCCAGGCTGCAATTGGAGGTTTACTAATGGCCTCTCTTTATCTTTATCCCGTCACTTTGTGTGTTCATTTTCTTCGTTCACTTGACTGGTATAGAGTTACTAGATCTGGCCAACTTGCTTGAGATGAGTCAACTCCATTCGATTTTAAGATACTTCAAGTCTTCAATGTGCAAAAAAAGCCAAGAAATCCATAGAAATCTATAGAAAATATACAAATCCTTCAGTCCTTCAGTCCTTCAGGATGTTGCCTCGTATGTCAGCTGGTTGGATGCTTGGCGCACCACCCAGCTGCCAGAAGATGGTCAACTCTTTCGTGAAGCTGGCTGGTCTGAGGCTGGCGACCATTGCGACCATTGTGACCATTGTGGGATATCGGATAGTTGTTGCGGTACATCCACAGTTTGATGAAGGGGTCTGTAAATGGGCTATGTTTCAAAAAATTGTCATTTTGATGTATCTTAAGTGCTTCTACGCATCAATTTCTGGGATACCTTATCGTTTAAAATATATACAGCAAGGGTAAAACAAAATGATCCCGACTGTCCTCTAACGTTCCACACAACTGTCTTGAATCCTAGACGAATTCCATGGGTGGGGTGAGAGGCTGCATATCGAGAGCACCGGAACATTATGACGTGGGCTCTTGGGGAGAACTCCAATGGCGCGTTTAATATTCGCTTGCCAGGTGGGGAATCTTGGGGACGGAGATCTGGTAAGATCTGGTAAGATCTGGTTGGCTATGTTGGCTGCAACAGGCAGTCAGCTTTCCATCCTGGCACATGCTGACATCATTTTGCAAATATATGTTTGGAACTCCCCTTTTGGCATCTTTTGGTGAGGTCCACACTGAAAAATCCATCACTCTGTGCTGGCTATGGCCGGAAGACCGCGCACTTTTCTCTAATCCTTCCCACCTGAATGCCTTGCAACAATTCCCTTCGAAGAATCAGAGAATAATTATCAGAGATGATCTTCGCTCAGAGAACAGGTTAATAATGTTTATTGTAAGACTGTCCAGACACCTCTGATTCTATTAGGAAATATGTGAGATGTAAGTGAATAGACTACAACCATCTTGAACCTTGAATTGATCATGGCATATCATGGCGTGTTCGCCAAAATAGACCCTCTTGGCTCTTGGGCTCTTCATCTATGAATTTGATCTTCCAGTCACGAATCCCATGGATCCCATGATATGGCTATGGATCAATACCTATACATACCATTTTTAGGGGGATGAACATCCATTTACCAGCTATTTTGATGTTCACCAGGGGTACAAGGTTTTGACACACTGCCATATCCCATGGCCGCCATAGGTGCCAAAGCCTACACCCATCTGGTCCTCGCCACGGAGATGCGGAAATTCTTCGCTGGGACCATCTCGGAGGCCGAGGCCGTGCGACGTGCCTTGCCACCCGAAGGGTCTCCGGAGGGGTGGCTGGAGCTACTGGTATATGAATGTATATGATACGTATATGATACGTAGATATTATAATATGCTTTACATACATATATAATACCCGTTGAATTTTTTGTTACTAAATCTGAGGCCTCAGGGCCGTTACAGAATGGTTTTTGGCTACCATTTTGTGCAAAATTTTGACCCTGGGTTTTGCCATCTTGTAAGTGGACCCCCCCCTGGTACCGGAATTTTGCATTGGAAGTGCGAGTTTGTTACCCTCCAGTCCCGACCATTCTGTCGG
>Ga0126342_10020990_pt1 | contig 10930 bp, 10 predicted proteins | sample Cyp1metagenome_FD_92528 | JGI IMG/M metagenome (GOLD analysis project Ga0126342, IMG submission 92528) | Coral microbial communities from Lord Howe Island, Old Settlement Bay, Australia - Cyphastrea 1 metagenome | ecosystem: Host-associated > Invertebrates > Cnidaria > Coral ... | reverse complement strand
GTCAGTTTGTAAGACAATCCATTTGTCACAAATACATGATGTCAACATCATCAACTCAAAGTAAGTTTGGAAGTTCACCTTCAACTTAAAATTGAATTTCATTTTCATATCGAAATTTTTCGTCCCGAACCTCTCCCTCCCATGGAAGAGCCAGTACATCAATCACTCCAAGCGTTTTTCGTTCAATTTGTCATCGTGCAATACTATGCCCAGCAACTGAACCTCATCGAAGAGCATTTGATAGACCTGTCCGATTACTTTGAGGATCAAGGCCTTCACCAAGCCACGCCTTTGATCAACCACATGCGCAATGAAGTACGGCAGTTGAAGGCCCATTTAGAGTTCTTGTCATCTATCAAATTACTCCAAGCTTGCCGTTCACTACAACAATACCTTCATCGGTATGGACGGCTGCCACACTTGGACATGTGACTTTGCTGGGCGGTGACATTCAAACTTGGATGTGATATATTTTTGTCTTCGCTCTGGCCTACCCAAAGCCAGAGCGCGCCGAAGTGGCAGAGCGATTCGACCCCCAATGGCAAAAAGTATGCTGCTGCGTCATGCATACTGGGACATGTTGACATGTGTCATGCACCGCAGCAACATGAATTCAAAGAACATAATATATATATATATAGTATGAGGTGATATGAGGTGAATCTATGGTAGCAAATTTTATGAAATCTATGGTCTGACGTGTGCCCCAGCAAGAATTGGGTATTGCAATGTCAATCTGGTGAAATGATGCTAAACCATGGGATTTTGTTCCAAAATTCAACAAACCCTGAATAGGGGCTTAACCGGCTTAACCACCGTGAAATATGGGGACGTCACTTTCGATATAATTACCAAGTCCCAAAGCATACTAATTCCTTCTCCCCGAAGGTAACATGGCATGGTCTTGCTGTGTGCCCATTGGAACTTCTCCGGGTCCGTACTTTTGGATGCAAGCAAACAACAGATATGCCGGTTACCGGTTGAAGATCTAGCACTGACACGGCAGATTCTTGAAGATCATCGCAGATCTCAAGTGATATGTCACCTGCCGTGTAGGAAGCCACGTTTACCCAGAGGCAGGGTGGGCAGGCTGATGTGGGGCTTAAACATTTGAACCCCAAAATCTCATTGCTATCTCCGTAACATTTGTTGGGATTTTGATGAAGAAATACGATGGAAAATTGGAATTTCAAGATTTACATATCTCCAAACAGTGTCCATTTTATTGCGATCTTGTCAGCTTCTCTTAGGGGTCCTGGCATGAAGATTTTGGTAAATGTCTTTTACAAGTCCTTGTAAGAAGCTCTTGTGGAGATCCTAGTGAAATGCTGTCAGGGGCCTTTGCATGATCTTGTACAGGCCCTTGTGAGAAGCTCTTGAAGCTTGTACAGGTCCTTGTGAGAAGATTTTGTGGAGATCTGTTGAAATCCTCCTCAAGAGGTCCTTGCATTAAGATCTTGAAGATCCTCTGCATTGGTCCTTGTCTGAAAGTTCTTCTGGGATGTTCATAGGAAGTTCTTGTATGAAGATCTTGTGAGCTCCGTAGTCCTCTATATAGATCCATATAGCAGGTCCTTGCGATCATATCTAACCTCATCTGCTACTGTTCCATAGCTACTGTTGCTTGTATTTGGTACATTGACTTTCTACCCCCCACACTGTTTGGGATCTCTTGCCGGTGTAATGATGTTGGTTTTCCATCAGGTTTCATCAACATGTTTTTTTTTAAATTCGTGATGGCACGACTGCAGGCATCTACGATGAAGAAAAAGAGCTGATTGAAGCACCTCCGCAACTTGGCCGACTGATATCCCTATGTTGCTTCCAATTCTTGTACACAACCTTCAAACATATCTTTATGATTCTTTATGCTTATAGTTCTATTTGTATATATTTGTATAAACCAGCGAATCCCTAAATTTTGATAGCTCAATGCCCCGATTTTTACTGGGCTTTACAAGTGTCCCCACCAAATCTCAACTTTTTTGCGGGTTAAACCCAAGTAAAGATGTAGGGGCACACAATTTCATAAACATGTATTGGGGATGGTTTATGGCATTGGGTTTATCACACAATAATTGGGGTATTTTGGGAATGGTTAAAATTAGATTAATCATTAAACACACAATTATAATAACTGGTTAAACCCAATTTATTACCACATTGTAGGGATAACCCACTTAGAGTATCCCCATTTTCTGGTGCTAAACGTAGGGAATGGGGGAATGGGGGAATGGGGGAATGGGATGATTGCGAAAATAGTTATGGATTGGATCATTCCCCCATTCCCTACTTTTAGCACCAGTGAGTCATTATTACCACATTTAAATAGGTATAGCAATCCAATAGATAATGACTGGTTAACCCAAAATCGGGAAGTCTTATGGAGCCAGAACTATCTATCCGAGCCCCATTTTTTATGGTTATAGAGATACCACACTAAGTATCCACATTTTAGTGCTTCAACTGGATCAACTCCCCTGATCGCCGAGGCCCCCTCCCTCCGCCCCGCTGCCTCCCTCGCAGCCCGCGCCGTTGCCGCCCTCGCCGCGGCAGAAAGCTCCGCCGCAGAAAGCTGCGCCGCGGTGCAGCTGGCGCCATGGCATAGGGCATAGCGGGGCATAAGTGTTGGGGAAGGAAAATCATTCAAAAAATGGTGGAAAAACAAAAGGTAGGACATGTAGGACCAACCAGACTTGGGGATTTCAATGGATTTCACCAACTAAATATTGCAATATTTTAGTGGTTCATGATTTCGCCATCTTTGGAATTACTGGACATATGTTGATTTGTAGCCAGATGATAAGTGCCAGATCAGTGATGCGAACAACGGAGCCACTGTGTTGATCCCCAGATGGATTCACCAGGTACGATCAAATCCCTGGCTGGGGCACATTTCTCCAGAAGCTCGGGCAGGTGGAGCCACCGGAAGGTCGATTCACTAGCAGAAATGGGGACCAAAAACACACCAACCATGGGAACTGTACAAAAAATGGGGCCTTTTTGAAATGATTTAAGAATATTTAAGACCCCTGGATATGAGTTGGGTTCCATGTTAGAGTTTGGGGCCGTGAATCGAAAAATTGGGGACCTTGCTGAGCACCTCAAACCTCAAAATAAGGCGATGTTTGGAAATCTGTTGGGTTCTAAATTCTATGAGCAAACTCCAATTGTTTGTGGCTAGGGCCCATTTCCGGAACCGCAGTCGGTTGACCTCTCGGGGATCCGATTTTTGTTTCGCATCCCAACATGAACTCGTCGAACTGGATCTTTGGGATTCTGGATGTGAACCACTACCAGTCACTACCAGGCTGAAATGCCCCACAACATCCCACAACCACAGCCATCACGGGGGTAGCCGTCCCGGGGGAGGCCTCTTTATCCTTCGCTGGTGCAGAATATGGCCTCGTCTTTGTGGCCGAGCAGCGGTGGAAGCGTAGAACCTGGCGTTCCGTCTACGCAGGTGGGGACACAGAACTTGTGACTTTTGAGACTCAGGGACAGGTTTTCTACCACCTGAAATGGAGGTTTAACATGGCTTAACCACCATTGAATATGGGGATTTGAGTAGCTAAATGGGGTTTCAAGCGACAACAATACTGCCTTTTGTCCTAAAATGATGGCCCTTTCAATGGGGATTTTCTTGGTTAATGTGATGGAACGGGGTTCCAAGTCTTGAAAGAGCAGCAAGGGAGGGTTGCAACGCCCGTGGAAATTAATCGGGATATGACTCATATGACCACCAAAAGATGAGGGTGTAATTCTTTTGTGGGGATCATGATGGGATTGTGAAGAAACAGCCTATATGGGTATGTCAACATCCAAGGGTCCCCTGGCTTTCACATCAACGATGGGACTTGCGGATGAGCGCCCATGAAAATACGGGCGGCCAGGCCAAGCCACCATTTGACCCAGAATTTTCCAGCATAGAACGGAGTTTCCAGGATATAGGTTATGATGTTTTCTGCATATGTTATTTTGGTGTTCCAACGTTTCGATCTTTTTTTGGTGTCATTTTTTCTAGACTTTTTTGCGGCCTTCAAGAATCTCACCACAAATGATGGTGACTGGGAAGCGATCCAAACCCCAAGGTTCAAGACATCCCAACGGTATCCATCTCCAAATCTTTCGTGACTATATCCCGAACATCAAAGTTCCACACCTAGCAACAATCAATAGAACATAATAACATCATAATTAGAATCATTCAAAATCCCAGAACAGGTTCAAGTTCCCACTAGTTCCCACTAGAACTTACCTTCAGATTTTCATCTAACTCCTAGACCTCCCATCTTGGGGCCCCAGCGCCAGGACCCCCTCGCGATCTGGAGGATCCCGTCCTGGCTGACGGCTTCAGCCCTTGGAGCAGCGAGAGCGTGGCCCTCCATGCTTGGCGACCGCTCACAGTGGCGGAAAGCACCACCTTTCAGTCACCTGGTTCAGAATGGGGAATGGATTTTTCGAGAATTCTCCCAGCCGAAGTATTCAGGTGAGTAATTTTTTTTAATGTAAATTATTGATAATTACTATTTAATTGACCCATTACCCAGGAGATTTTGAAGCCATAAACCCATAGATCATAAACATGTTGGACAACAGATGTGTTTTTGTTTGGAGAATATGGTGATGGTTTACCAGATGTGTGTTAACGCTGATAGATGGATGCTTGTGGTGGGGTTGATCCCGAGATGGATATTTCTCCACATATTGATATCCTGCACTATTTGCTTCCCTGTAATACTTGCAACTGTGAGTATTCGTATACTCAGTATACCGTATTTTTTCAACACCATAGGTAGTTTAGATATGGGTTTGTCTGAAAATAGGGTATATTCCCAATTATGGCCATTTAATAGGGATAATGATCAGCAAAACCATTGGGTAAAAAGGGGTACACAACATTTTCAGACACACCCATATGTTTAGATACCATTTTGACATTTTGACGTGCACCATGGAACTCATACCCAACGTTGCCCACTGCCCACCCGCTTTGGCGCTTCAAGGGCCCGGTTTTTTTCCTCAGGTATTGGGATTTGGAAATCTTGCAGGTCGCCGATGATTTCATCGGCCTGTCCCTATGGCTGCAAATTGGGTGAGCCAACAAAATATGGCTGGACACAGAATATCAAACAATTATGATATTCATTAGGCAACAAACAATATGGTGAGCCACCAGTTGATAGGATCATTCCCAAAATTGGGTGAGCAAACAATCATGATTTGTCCAACAATTGGGAATGATCCTATCAACTGGTGGCGGCATAGCAAAGTCTTTGTTAGGAGTGGGCATGTTGTAATGTTGTGGGTTGACGGTTGAGGGGTCACGAACTGTGATTCACTGCGATGTATTTTATCCTCAACGGCATTTTTCAGTGCAAAGAACCACCACTTTTGCGGTTCCTTCGGCTGATTGCAGTCACCAACAAAAGGATTTGTTTTGTGTGGTTACTTGGGTACCCTGATTATCAATATACACTCTACACGGACGTGGATGACCGTTGAAGACTACGCATGAACACAACAAACGGGCAAATGGTAAGACTGATCATCCACTTTCTTTTGATCTTGTGCCATTACATGTTCACCATATACCAAAGACAATGCTTCAACTGGTTCCCGGTGTGCTCTCTGCTCCCAGGAAGAAGCCGCCTGGTCTGTCCTACCATGGGGACCTTGGGCTGAGAACGGAACGGGATTTGGGCCCTGCGTCCTGTTGGGGGACACCCAAAGAACCTCCACGGTGATATTTTGTGCGTATGCATGAAGATGTAGAGGCGAAGTGAAACTTCTCTGGCCAACATCCAAAAACATAGGGTGGGGCGCCGAGTTGCACTTTGCATTTGACCTTTCCTGTAAGATGGGCTTTTCAATGGCCGATTGCTGGTAGCTTGATGGCCGTGAGAACTGGTAGACCTGCTGCATGTTTCGCTTGTCGCCATCAGGAGATCGCCAACTTTGGCAAACTTCTCCAGCAAAAACTGGTGGCCGTGGGTGCTGACAGCCAGCAGGGCCGGCTCTGCCATCGCTTGGACGTTTGGTCTGCACTGATAAATGTGCCTTCGTTGCCGACTGAGTTTGCTGATAGTCCTCCCATTTGGAACAACAACCATCTATGGGATGTCTCCAAAGTCGTCTTACCTCATCTAGTCGAGTTTTTGGTTTCGTTTTTCTACAGCGCCGCCTGGCCCTTTCTATCTCCCTGGATCTTCTTGTTTCCCCAACAGTCCGAACGCGCTTCCCGCGAAGACAGAGTCCAGTGACGCCAGGAGACACAGTGCAGTGGGGTGCAGATCTATGCCCAAACCAGTGATGCCCTGGAGAAGTTCCTGCAACACCGACGGCAAGGTCAAGTACTCATGGCGCCTTGGTGGTGATTTTTGGAGTTTCTGGTGGCCATTTAGATATACAGATGGTTGCGAAATCCTGACCTTGGATGGTTGAAACCGTATGAATTGTGGGATAAACTACCTATCAACTGGTGCAGGATTTCTTGCATCCACAGTAATTTAGACATAACAGGACTGTTCAAAACCAACAATCCACCATCTCTTGGACACCTCAGTTCGGCGACATCAGATGTCTGGGTCCAAGGCTTGGGTATGGCGGCCCCTGGCTGATTGACCTCCAATGTTTTTTTGCCGGGAATGAAACATAATGAAACATGGCTAGCTATATCTAGCTATGAAATCCCCTCGCTATGGGAAAGCCATCCGTAAACGAAACATTTTCTAATGCCATGCTGCCATGACTGCCATGTTTCATTACCACAGAGTCGATGAGCGATGTAAGGAAGCGATTGCACTTGTGGAGGGCTGTGTGGGAGTCGATGAGCCCAGTGAAGGCGGGGGTCATGGGATGTTTCTGCTCCAACATTCTCTTGGGATGATTTGGAGATGTTTGGATGGCGCATTTGGCGAATTCCAATAATTTTCTATCATGTTTTCTACTCATTTCACTCTTTGAAAGGTTTCAATGAACTCCAAGTGACTTACAAAAAATGGATCTTCCCAAGCATATGGAGCTTTCCGAAGTCATAGGGCCCTTGCCCTTCACCCAGTGGATCCGGATCCGGGATCCCTGAGGTGCCGTGGAGGTGCCCTTGCTGCCATGGCAAGACGCCCAGGGCCGCGACCTGGGATCCGTTGCCTGCGCCAAAGATGGCCTGGCCGCGTGCACTTCCTACAAGGCCGGCCGACCGCGATGGGGCCATAGATGGCCATAGTTAACTCACCATTGAAAATTGGGGATTTAAAACTATTTCATGGATTTTAAAGGGAGCTTGATGGGAATCTAGCCTTTGGTAATTTAAGTCGCACTTTGCCATGGAAGATTCATGAACATTCCTCATTGATATACTTCGATGATTTAGATCTTCAACATAGTTATGTTGAATTACCAGAGTGTAAGGGAAGCCCGAGAAGGGTTTGGTACCATTTGGTACCTGAAAATGTGGGGAAAAGGCATGGAACATCCAGGTTGTCAAGAAAAATCATGGATTTCGAATTGCAAGTGGGGGTACGTCCCTACGAACGAGCCAGTCTGTGTTTCAAACCCGGTTTTTGCGGATTAAATGGATTAAAGTCCTTTGTCAGTTGACGCTTTCTTGATGCAATCGACATTTTGGTCTATCAACAGCAAATTTTTGCAAGTTCATGTCATTTTTGTTGGAGTGAAAACCTGGCCGAAGATCCTCTTTTTCCAGCACGTTTCGGCACGAAACCCACCAGAGGTGCCCTCTTCGACAGGTTCTCAAGCGCTTTCACGTGCCCAACGCTGGGCCTGTGAGCTTCTGGCCACGATCAAGATGGCTCCTCTGCGGGAGCAACTCTTTGGGATGGTCCCCTTGATTTTGGGGGGGGAAGGGCAGTCCCATCGTTTCAGCCAAACATCTCCAGCCTTCAGGTTGATTTTTTTGTGAAAATTTAGGGGAACACCCCAATAATCCCATGGTTTATCATGAGTTTCCCATCTTTTCCCTCTAAAAATGGCCCTGGGTCTGACTGACTGAACCTCTGAGGTTCTCCTTAGTGCAGATTGCCTGCCACAGCGATCGGATTTGCCAAGTCTATGCGCATATGGCCTTCATCGGTGGCCCGGCAGATATCGGCAGATCCCTGGTGTTGGGACGATATGGTTCTTGGATGTTCTTGGCCTGTACTATTCAATTTGGGAAGCCCTCTCAAGCGACCAGTAGAAGGTGGTGTTGGAGGGTTTTGGAATGTTTTGGACACATCTTTCTGCACTTCACAAGATTCAGATGACTGATGCTCACTAGTGGTGCATTGAGCAAGTTCATGAACGTTGACAAGTTGGTGACACTGAAGGATGCAAAAGCATGGTATGTCGCGGTGAGTTGTTCTTGGATAGAGAGCTCTTGTCACTAAGTGTATGTTTTTCGATGCACATAGGACATGTAAGGACTAGGTGTGCATACTACATGCACATACTGTGTCACGCAGAGAAGAAAACTTGCGGAAGTTTCATCGCAGCAACCCCTTTACTTCCGCATGTGACTTTCAGGATCTTCTTTATCAGGCAACTTTTGTCGTACTTGGTCCTTTCTTCCAGTGAGGACAGGAGCGCGGTTTCTAAAAGGCCTCAGAACATTACATCTCTTTCATTAGGTCTTGATCATTTGATCATGGTCATCTTCTGTTATCTTGGCATATCTTGGCCCAGATGACAACCTGACTCCCTAGGTCATCCTGTGGTCTGTGAGCCGAAGTACAACGCCATGAATTTTGAGGAACTGCGATCGACTGCAGGGCCTGCAGTTTGTTCATTTTGGGATTTCAGAATATGTCAGAATGATCGAAAAAAAATGAAACAACTCCAAGAGGTTCGTACTCAGGGGTGACCACCAAATAGACAGCTGGATTCTGTTGGCTGGGCAGCGGTCACTTCTGATTCAATCCGCAGCTCAGATGTTGCATCCATGGCGTCTAAGAACTCTTTAAAGTCAACTTTGGAATATGGAGCGTTCCTAAAATGGGGCTACTTTCAAATCATCCATGCATTTTTCATGAAATAAACATCAATAAACCAAATCATCCATTTATAGTTGGTTTTGCCATGAAATAAACCATGAATAAACCATCCATTGGGGTATCCCCCATGGAGAACCCACAGGACGATAGTGCCCTGCTGCCCCGGACCTTCCTCCACGTCTTGCGAGTCGAGTTGCCTTTGTTCAGCTGTAGCTGCGATTTAGCTCCTGACCTGCAGGCCGGGTGAGGCGCGTGGACCTTTCTCTTGATGCTATGGCTATGCATTGGTTACTAGTAACTATATGTAACACTATGTAACTATTTATTATTGATAATATATATATATAATATGAAGATGTGTTAATTAATATCAATATGTTGATTATATAATGATATGTATATATATATATACGTACATATATATATATATACATTGCATGTATTATATAATACGGTCAATATGGTTGCTAATAGATGATTATCCTTAAAAAGACTATTCTGAAGGAATCATTATGACCTCACCGCGTCGGACTGCCTTTTTTATATGGGGAATCATCCCATTTCTAGGTGTTTTTTCCGTAGGGCAAAAACCCAATGTCATAGACCTCCATTGGGGATGGTTTATTGGACTGGGTTTCCCACGATCATTGGTTTTTAGTATCGCACTAAGGGATGAACCATGCATGGTACTTGAGGCAATTTCTTGTTTTTTTAAAGTCTGTTTTTCACTTTTTTTTCTGTTGCATCTTTTGCTCTGAACATTGAGAGATAGCCATGCTGGCCATGCTCAATGATTCCCCGGTGCGCCTGGCGGGCCTGGTGGTTTGGAATTGCATCACGACCTGGTGGGACCCCAAGTCACCATGGTTGTTTCAATTCTAAAATGGTCTAGTGACTTGGATGATTTGGGATACCCCTACATTAGGAAACCCCCGCATATGTGGGAACATCTCAATGATCAACGGGGACATGGTTGATTTTCAACCATACATGGCTTTGTCCAAACATGGAGGATAGTCATTGAATGTGCTGACGCACAAAAACAGATCTTTTCATAGCCAGAACACTCATTTCCGGGAATTTCACCAATGATTTTGAGTTCACCCAGATTGGTCCTGCAATTCTTGGTTGAATTCCAACTTGAGGACACGAAATGGAAGGTTTGAGACGCACAAGGACCACACTTCTGGGTTAGTTAAGATGCTCAAAAAGAATGGGTGACATTGACAACAATTGTGCATGTTTACGATATGCTGTATACATATACCACTATACACATGTATGAAGAGGATTGGTGTGTTCAGAAACAAGGGCTGCAACTGTTATTGGTTTCTTGGATCCTGAAAACCGACCAGCAATGTGGTCTTGTGGGTGTGCCGAACTTCAAATCTTGGAGATAGCCCATCAGATTCCGAGGGGACCTAGGCTGGTTCAAAGAATCCGCTTTGGATGCCAATAGATGATGCTAAGACAAAGGTTCACTACCCTGACCCGAACATTTACCCTTCGACGAGAATCATCAAAGGTGGGATCAGGCCAGGCTCCAACTGAACTTTCAGCAGCTCATCCTGGAACCCTATGAATTATCATGGGGATGGGGGATTGCGATTCTGCTTTGGAGGAAGCTACTAAAGGTCTGATTTAAACAGTCAAATTGTCAGAATCTTCTCCAGGAGAATCCATGGGCCATTCACGTCATATTTTGTTTTATACAGCGATGTATGGCGCATGAGGATCTATGGTTGGTATATCATGGTATATCCTCCTGATACTTTCAGGGACTTGGGTTCTCCCATTACATTTTTGCATGTCCCAGCAAGTCCGATTGGGGATCTTGTTTTTAAGAGAGTGTGCTATGGCATACTGTAGTTTGACACTTGAAGCGGCAAGAATCCTTTCGGTTTCAATACAAAACACGTATTCTGGTGGGGTTGGATGGC
>Ga0126342_10020989_pt1 | contig 10930 bp, 10 predicted proteins | sample Cyp1metagenome_FD_92528 | JGI IMG/M metagenome (GOLD analysis project Ga0126342, IMG submission 92528) | Coral microbial communities from Lord Howe Island, Old Settlement Bay, Australia - Cyphastrea 1 metagenome | ecosystem: Host-associated > Invertebrates > Cnidaria > Coral ... | reverse complement strand
TTTTAAGGAATTTAAAAGAATTTACAAGATTTTAGAGGAATTTAAAGGAATTTACCTGCCATTTCCCATCTTGGACGTCTGTGTCTTCCTGGAAGTCCCATGTCATGTGTAAATTTGATCACTAATTCCCATGTCATCTGTCAATAAAATGGAAAAATACCTGCCCGTTAGGTCGGCGCATAACTCCAATGTCATGTGTAAAAAAAAATCCATAGCAAAATCGATACATAAATCCCATGTCATGTGCCAAAAAACATCGGCTAAATTGGCCGCAAAGTCCCGTGTCATCTGCGCCTAGTATAACCAAGCACTATTTCATGGGATAAGGGTAACAACTTTCATGGGATGGTTTTTTTCTTGGGTTTACCACATAATACATCATTCTATCCCATTTTCATTTGGGTTGGCCTGTATCATATCCCAATGAAACCTAAAAGAAACTACTACAATTCATGGCAAACTCCAGTGGCACATTATAATCTCAATGTATTCAATATTATATAGAATTGATACTGTATTAATGATTTATGATAACGATAATATTATACCATATTTTAATGAATTACAATTCATGTATTAAATTATTACAACCGATGATTCATTATGTATAATTCTATTATAATTATGTGAGTTATACCATATTACAATTAGTACAATGCATGTATTGTATAAATACTGTATTCTTAAACAATATGCAGCAAACCACGGGTACTGTAACCACTTCCCACCGGGATGCGGGACCAGGTGAAATCTGCTCTGCCTTAGCAGCCATTTCAAGCCAAGCGCATGCTGAGGTGCACATGGGGTGAGCGGGACATGTTATGGGAAAATCATTGAATAACATCTATAGATATACATGTATATATATAATATATTATATATATATGTTCAATGTACATACATAAATCTGAATATATATATATACATATATACATAGAGAGACATAGACATAGATTTATAAATTATAAGTTAGTCGTATATAAAATATCATCGCATACATATATCACTACATATATATGTATATATAATTATATATATATAAATAGAAACAAGCATACATAAGCCACAATATGATAGTAGGGTTTGCCCAGAAAAGAATTGTACTAAAACACGCATTTATATAGGTGGTTCTCTAGATTGGACTACCCAAAACCATAGCTATCGCCATTATTTTGATGATCAACTTGGGCTCCTCCATGGCTTAAAACCCCCTCATGTAGTTTAATGGGTGATACAGTTGCCAAGTACATGTACTTGGGGTTGCATCCCCAATAGCAAGTGGCGAAGGTATATCCCACAACCAGGTAATGTGCTTATTACTATATATGTATATATGTATACATGTATCTCTGGATCTATGCATCTATGTATCTATGTATTTATGCATAGATGTATACATGTATGTATGTATATTTGTATATATATATGTTTATATTATACGTATACATGCATATGTATATATATATGTACATGCATATCGGTGATTTTCGAAGAAATCACAATTGAACCTATGGGGTCCATAGGCAAGCACGGACCAACCCCCAGCTGATAGGTCATTATGGTGGGTGAAACTACCTGGTCTACTAGGATGATTAGGACCCACAAGCCAAGCACGTTGGTTTCATGGATGGGATGAAGCAGGGGGTAATAACTCTGATGGCATCCAAACATATCCCTTAGCCGATTAGCCGATTAGCCAGTATCATATCTCAGTGAATTCCAGGTCTGTGTTGTTAACCTGCTACGATCCGCCTCCAAGTGGGCCCGGAGAGCCAATCGAGGCCTGCGTGAAGGCGCTGGCCGAGCGCGTGGACGACACGGGCGAGTGCGACTTCGCTGATCTGCGCGGGGCCTGGGGGCAGGTGCGACTGGGGAGTTACGGTTGGAATCCTACAAGATGTACAATATGATTCATACCGTACATAGTTGTGCAGTTTTGCATCACTATGACTATATATATATAAATATATATATATATACACATACAAGTATGTATGTGAATATGTATATATATATTTATACACATTTATACACACACACACATATATATATATATATATGTATATTAAGTCCACATAGGGTATTGTAGTACATCTTTGATCCATGGACATGCATACTGGATCATGAAGGAAGGTTGGAAAGCGGGGTAGCAGGAGTTGGAAGTTGGACGAGAAAACCCGCTGGGCGAAGCGGCCCTGATTTTCTTTTCTATGATGTGATGACCATGTGGTGCTGATAAATCCATCATTTCTGGAGAATGTATAGATATATGTGTAATATTTTTTGATTATATACATTTCCTATTTTGTCCCATTGAATCCCCGTTGTATCGGGCCGTTCGGGTGTCATCTTCCTGGTTTTGCAGATCCTCGCCCAGCCTCAGGCTGGACGTTTGGGAGTCCGAGAAGAGACCGGACCAATTGTGGCACCTCCGCAGCTCACTTCGGAGTGGTTGGGGGTGCCCAGCGTAGCTGCTGGCGTAGCTGGCGTAGCTGTGAATTTCCCTGCTGTCCAAAGGTGGGCGCCGAAATGGTTCGGATAGACCAGCACGAACATGGTTGTATATTAGATGCACTCAATCTAGAGTTAAGAATTGAGGGTAAACCTTCGATTGGAATGATTGGAGGTTTAACGGGGTCTTGTGATCGCATGTTTGATTCTTCAGCCATTTCTATGGAGATGAATTTTCCAGGCTGGTTGGGGGCAAATCCACTCGAGTCCCGTGTATTTAGATGGTAGAAGCAAGCATATACATGTTTTCCTGCTCTGGATTTGGTTTTATAGCTTTCACTTGCTAGTGAACGACAATAAAAGTTGGGGAAAGATAGTGACATCCTGTCTTTTACATCCTGACAGGATCGATTCGGTTTCCAACCCTTGATCAACTACAACCAACGCCCATGACAGCACTGGCTATGAAGATACACCCAAGAAACTAGCATGCATGGCAACCCCCCGTAACCCCCAAACGGGATTCAAAAGTGATTTATCACTGTTTCTTGTGGATTTTGCTGTTTTAATCTTTTCTGGAGGTTTGGTATAAGTTCAAAAGATCCCACTTGTTCGGTGTGAAAAAGCTGCGCCACGTCCGGCTCAGTAAATTGTCCTGATCCGAATTGAACATCAATTACCCAACTAACCCAACTATTGGGGATATCATCCCCAAACAGATACCTGATTTTTCTCGCTGCAACTAGGCTACCAAACTACTAGGCATTATTAGACATTGCGCGAATCTCTAACTCATCCATCAATTTGGATACCCGTCACGTGCGCGAAAAACATGAGGTTTGTCCCACCTGCTGGCAGGTGGTCACGGATGACAGGGTGGATTTCCCATGGATTTCTCGGTGTCCATAGATTTTCCGAATGAGTCTACAAAAAAGATCGTTGAACAGTAAAACTAACTATACTCAGTATAGGTTGCATAAATTTAATAAATAAGTGTTGAGGTCACTAAAGACTTTATGACTATTGTAAGAATGGGTATGTACATCTTTCTCAGTCACTGCGGATGTATCCCTTTTTTGATTCATCGCCCAACGGAAAACAGTCTATTTTTCAACGGGAAACCACCAAAGATGTGGAATGCACCAAAACCATGAAAGCTGGGTTTTGTTTTTCTGTTGGGCATTGAATTTATTGTTTGAGGTAAATGTGTAGGGGACAGTGGACTGACCCCAGGACATCCAAGAATTTGGCTATCTAGGCTCTCAAAATGCGAGTAACAATGGATTCAAATCCTTAAAGTCCGATGGTGTTTCGAATCCACAAAATGGTCATGGCCGGACCCCATCCCCTCTAAATAGTCCATGGAGGTGCTGGAATCTCTGACGGGAGCCCCTCACGCGTTCCGGAGCTGCGGGTAGGAGCCACAGTGAAACGATCTTGGGCAATCGGAGATGGGAGTAAAATGAAGGTGATTTTCCTGAGTTCATGACATTTCATGACCAGCACGCAAATTGCGGGTGAAATCTCCAATTGTCCCACAGAAAATACACCACCTGGTTGCCAGGAAGCGGGGATTTTCGGGGGATTTTCGGGCCAGGGATGGGCCAAGGCACTGAAGCCAGCCGATGGCATGGGTAGTTTGATGCTTTCATATTCAGCCATAAATGGGAATACACACACACATATATATATATATATACATACACATACACATGTATTTATAGAAGTCACCTAAAGATCTGGCCATGTTCAGACTGACCCCATGTGTTCAGCTCATGTACTTTGTTACTACAGCCATTTTTTCGCGGAATGGACTGGGGGACAGCCGCGCAGGCATTCCGAGTTTGATTTCACACTTGTTTGGGCCAAAAGTCTGATTTACAAACTTGATGGTTTTCGTACACAAAACATGACCCAACCTTAAGGGGTTTTGGGTCTAGACTAGAGCCAATATCTCACTTGGAATCCCTATCCCCTGAAAACTCGCATGCAATCCCTGAAAGATGGGGTGCTGGAAGACGAAAGTCTAGGGTTCCAATGGAGGGAGAACTTACCACATTTCAAGGGCCACTGCCTTGGAAAAACGCACGCCGTGCTCTCCAAGGCGCGATGTGCACGCTTGTCGGATCTAGCTTTGGCTGTCGCGGCTGCCGCATATCAGCGCACATTGGTGCCTGGGAACTGCGGTGGCCGAGCAGTGATATGTGAAGAAACTACCGCCGAGTTTGTGGGAAGAAGGCTCAACAGGTCAACATTTCCGGCGGGAAAATACAATTTTTTTTCCATTTTTCTGAATTGTTTTTGGAGGGTCAACTAGCAGAGCTGGCACATTTTCGTTCTTTTTTTCCCCTGGAGACTCACATTGGCAGATTCCATGGAGATAATGTAGATTGGGGGATGGTCATGACCCCCAAAAAGACTCCCATCCTTGTAATGCACCTCCTAAATGGTCCCAAATATGTGTAATCCCCACTAAACCATAGTTTTTTTGGGGTGTTCAATATTAGGCATTATAATGAAAGGGGACCCAATTTGCCAAGGTGGTCAAGCAAAATCATCAACATCGTGGGGAAACAACTCCGTACCCAATTATCTTTTGCCGCACGAGAAATCTGGATGGCTTGAAATTGACTCAAACCCAAGAGTGGCCTGGCGGTTCAGAAACCTCGAATGTAGGAACTGTGCCATGTAAGGTCATATTATTGTGTGGATGGTCACTTACAGGTCACTTACATAGGCCTTAGCAAAGTTGGGTAGCATTAATTTTGGGTGCCAGACCACTCAAAGTGACCTCGCTACCTTGTGGTATGAAGGTACTTAACCTCCCCCTGTGGTCACAAATGGACATCATCATCCATTCTGAAGATTATTTTCCCATTAATAGGGACGCCGCACTGCTAGATCAGACAGCCACCAACTTATGATGATATGATATATTATATATAGAGGTTTTGTGAGATCTATAGACGGTTTTATCTGCAACGTCCAGTGGTCCCCAATGACCCCTCCCCAAATTAGAGATGTCCTTGCCATGTTGGATGATCATAGATGGATGTTTGTAGATTTCCGGATTTTTCCACAAAACCTATAGATGAATCCAGTTCTGGGGATGACTTTCCACATATTTTTCCAGTACCTCCCTATTTGGAATGAGCTTTGCTGGCTGATGATCTGCAGCCAACATCCGCTTTCCACCGGAGGTGCTGACCTGCAGCTGGCACTGCGAGCAACGCCTCAGTTGTTTCCTGGCTCTCAAGGCGCGGCACCACCGACCTTGAGGCCTTGAGGCCCAATGGACACACAAGAAGTATACATGGCTCCAATTGATTGGCTTTGTGCAGGAATATCAGGAATGGGGTACCCTTTGTACCCCTGAAATCCAAGGATTTATGACTATTTTCTCATGAGATTTGCACTGCGTTGGGGTTTTTGCCAATTTTTTGAAGTCATTGAGCCATTCAAAAACTCACCAGCCATGTCCACTGCGAGAATGGAGGCTCTCGAAATGCCAAGGCGGGCCCCTTTTAAGGGGCGTGAATAGTCCCAAGCATTGACCTTGTCCGTGGGGAGACCCACATCTCTAGCCATTTCAATAGGGAAAATTGATGATTCAATCATTCAATCTATTGGAATTGGGGGTGCCCTACTCTAAGACAAACCCACATGAGTCACATGAGTGATACTGATGATACTGGATATATTGATTTGTTTGGGAAACATCTAAAGGACACCATGGCAACTTTACTCTTAAACGACTATCCGGATATCCTGAAAAACTTTCCCATTCATCCCATTCTGGAACATACAGATTCGAGATATTTCGAGTGGATCCATCTCCTAAATTTGAGCGGACACTATATCGCTGCAGCTGGTGGTGGTTCCTTCCATTGGCGATCCAATGGGAAGTCTGTGACCGTGATCAGTCTCCGATTCCTGAATGACATTTGGTTAATAATTAGTGATAATTGGTGATTTCTATGGTGAATAATTAGTGATCAGCTGACTGGCTTATTATTCCAGTTTTTGGACCAATTTCAGTGGGACTGGCTGAATTTGAGACCACTTGCACCGGTCAACGCGGTCACCCCAGCCATGTGTTTCCTACTTTTTTGGTTTGTCAATGGGGGTATTCACACCTGCAAAGGGCCATGAACTGGGAAAATGGTGGCACACCAAGTTCCCCAAGTTCTTTCTCCTTCAGAGGTACCCACATTCTGCGTGGCTTCATTCAACAGGACCTGTCTTCATTGGTCGATTTCATTGCCATCTGAAACTTCCAATCTACCCTCTGATTATTTAACATAGCCATGGAAAATGGCCCATTTATAGATGGATTACCTATTACAAATGGGGATTTTCCATGGCTATGTTAAATAACCAGGTGGTAAACATTTCTGCCATCTTTGGCAAAGCCATCGAATCCAAACATCCCAAGCCCTCGAATCAGGTCCTTGTGGCAGTGCTGCGGGGCATTCATAGCGAGTTGGTGCCCACCGTCTTGTGCCCAATTTTGGGATCAGGGAGGAATGATCTTCATATTTGAGATATGAATGGTTTTTTTTAAGGAATATATCAAGCATGTTGTGGGGATATGATATATCTAATATGATACACATGTACAATATGATACACATGTAGTATAGTCCTGTATAATGGGATATCATTCCAAACCTAGGTGAAATGTCGATCGATTCATTTTTTTTCAGGTCCCAAAAATGGGGGAAGGGATTATATTGCTAGCAACATATTCAATAATAGGATCTTGATGGTCCCGACATTGTCCCAACAATGGATCAAAATTTCAAGTTACCCTCTGGTTATTTAACATAGCCATGGTATAGATGGCCCATTTATAGATGGTTTACCTATTAAAAATGGTGATCTTCCATGGCTATGTTAAATGACCAGATGGTATATTTTTTTGATATATGCCTGGGCAATATAGTACCTATGGCACAATTGGTTGGGGATGAAGATGCATTTAGTGTCCCAGCTATGTTGATGTGAGCACCAGGAAATTCCCAGCAGCTAAGATCAATTCACAATACCACCGGAGTTCATCCAAACCTGGGTGTTCCTGCAGTTTGTCCTTTACACCAATGCTGGCACAACAACTTTAGACCACTGAATGACTTCCCCCTCCCCGAATGATTGGTTTGGAGCATTAAAAACACATCTGTGGCAGAGCAAATCGCAAATATGGATACATATGGTTGATTCATGTTGATTCTGGATAAATATGGATAAATATGGAGCAGATTCTAGCTATTCTGCTTCAGAACTTCCGTGTTGCGGCTCAGTTGAGCTTCGGGGCTCCGTGCCGAGGAGCGTGTGCTCTGGGAACTGATTTTTTCCCAACAGGAGAAGAACTTCGACGGATCCGTAGCCAAAGAGGAGGCCAGGGCGTGGATTTTCCAGATCTTTTTTTTTTTTTTCGGAAATCATGTTTTCTTCAGGCTTCTTGGCTTTTGGCTTAATGTATCTTAACGTGTTTTTTGGCTTTCCATTTTAAAGGTAAACTTGGATTGATATGTACTTGAAGATCTAAATTTAGTTTGAATTGACATTTTCGATAAATTTAGTTTCAAACTGAAACTAAATCAATTAAACGCTATCTTTCAATTCTAATTTGAGTCATTTTGTTTGAATGAAGTTCTAATGAATTCCACATGACATCCAACTTGATTTTAGATATTTAAATGAAATTGAATCCGAATCAAACTTGAAGTGAATTTAAAACAATTCTAAAGCAAATTTCGATTTCTTTCACATTGAATCTAGATTACTTTTTTGACTAAATCCAAATTGTCTTGATTTCAGTTTGAACCAATTTTAGAATTAGATTTAAATCAACTTGAACTAAGATCCAATGTAATTTTGGATTTAATTCAAAGTTGCATCACCTTTACATTAACATTGAATCAATTTTAAGTAGAATCTTTTTGTTTTTTTTTGAAATATTTATAACCTAAAATACCTATACATGTGCATTAATTCTTAAAGGTTTGGCTGGTGTGATGCTGCCAAGCACCCTGCAGGTCCTTGCTGCCTTGGAAGAGTTGCTAAGTGCCTCGGGAGCGAAAAGAACGGGATGAAGTTGAACCATCCCCATATATGGGTCTCTCTATATATATATATATGGTCACCCCCCCCTCCAGGACCTACATTTTCAATTCTCTACTGGTTTTTACAGTATAAAATGCTTATTGATTGCGTCCAATATTTTCATTATATAGACACATACATAATCATATATATATATAATGTATTCTATATGTATTATAATATTGCACTAATTAATATATATATATATAGGTATATATGATATATATATAGGCATATACATTCTCTAGCTCTATCTCTTTCTCTGTAGTCTCTCTGTACACGCACACACAGGTATATACATATATATGCACTATTTTCTTGGCCAATTCCTTCAAAGGGGTCTTTTGGGCTCATCAGGCCCCATCCTCCCGAGAAGGATCGCCGCAAGAGGGGAAACATGAGCCCCTGTTTTTACCTCTTTATCTACCTGTTTTTTGCCACACGTATCTGGGGTGCTGGGAGCAATCCTGATTTTTTATTTTCCTAAGTAAATCGTGATATATCCGTTTTCCTGCAATCTTATCATCCATCTTTTCCCATAAAAGACTGCAATTAATATGGTGCGAAGCCAACAAGAACCATTCACGAAGCGTCGAGTCATCCAAGGCTTCCACGAGGAGGATTCACGAGCGTCGCCAGGAGAACTGGAGGACAGACGACCCAAACGTCAATGCGGGGTTTTGCAGAAGGGATTTGCCCAAACGTCCCAAACGTTGCTACTGTATAATACTGTATTTCCAACGAAACTTGGGTGGGAACTGGCTAAGATATGATGCTTGGAGATGAAATAAGAACTTCACCAAGGACGATTTTAGCGATGTGAAGTCATGTTTTTTTTACAGCCAACTCAACTCCCAGGTCCTGTGGTCCCCAGAAATCAAGGTCTGCAGAATCCAAGCCACAAATCCAGTCGCTTTGTGCGAAAATTTCGGACACTCCCAAACTCCAATGGTTTTGAACCTCGTTTTCCTCGTTTTCCTCTTTCCTAATCCCGACACAGCCAGGAGTTGATAGACTTGTTTAATCCACTTAGAAACATGGAGCCATTCTGAAGCACACATTTTTGATCGCACAACATGAGGACACCGTATGAATAGGGAGAGGCACCTCCACAATCACCAGCCAAATCATCACAGGCTTGTAGTCATTACTGTAACTACAACTATAACGGACAACTACAACTACGTCCAATCCCAACTTCAACTGCAACCATAACTACAACTATAACAAGTACCTACAAGCTCACCACGTTGGGTCCGCACCTCGCGCGACTCAGTTCGGCCGTAGGAGTTAGACTCGCTACGGCGGCAGTGCCAAAAGAAGTCCTTGGAGAACCTCTTCGCCGATGGACGCCGCAGCTCCGCCCGTTGACCCAGTGGGAGATCCGGGGAGTTCAGCATAGCAGAATCGGGTGGGTCAAGACCTATGAAATTACCATACCATAGACATCCATAAACCATCTATTTAGGGTACCTATAGTACCAGGGTTTTGACTCATAGCCATATATAATGGAGATATAATGGGATATAATAGGATATAATGGAGATATAATGGAGATATGATGGAGTATAATGGAACATGTAGTGAATAGTCCCATCCCCCGTTCATATTAAACGTGCACATTCTGCGGTCCCATATATGTGAATTTATATGTTTTCCAATCCCTTAACTGCATCATGGTTTCGTGGGGTGTTTAATACTCGGGGGATGGAATCAATTGAGGAATTATAAGAACGGGACATGGTTTCATGGGGTAATAATGATAATTCAAATGATATCACATGGGATATTATAAAGATAGACTGACAAGAATGGGGATTGTAGCAGTGAGCATGGGGATAATGATGGGGATATATGAGTTACAGTAGTAAAAATGACGGATTTATCCGACCATTTTACGGGGATGTACCAGTTATTACAATGAGGACACATAGCTCATAGCAGTGAGAAACCTAAGAATCTGATATCTGGGTCTGAAAATGGGGGATGTACCCCGCAATTATGGCAATTGTTAGAGAACGTGATGCTGATTTCGTTCTCTTGGGATGCAGATCCGAAAGAGGATACTGGCTGGACTGAGGGAGTGTTTCAGAAGCCTGGTTAAGAATTGGGATACATCCCATATACTCGGATCTCAAAGTAGATGGCGCGGAATCTTGAGTTGCGCCATCTATGTCAAAAAAAAACATGGGGGATAGATGGCTCAACTCCCTTTAAAAAAGGGCAGTTGAGCCATCTATGTCCCTAAACATGACATATTTTTTGCAATCTTCTGCGCTGGTTTCTCCCCATAATTTTTTCTCAACATCAAGCTGCCTTTTTGGGACATAGATGGCGCAACTCCCGGGGAGTTGCGCCATCTATGTGGGCATT
>Ga0126342_10020988_pt1 | contig 10930 bp, 8 predicted proteins | sample Cyp1metagenome_FD_92528 | JGI IMG/M metagenome (GOLD analysis project Ga0126342, IMG submission 92528) | Coral microbial communities from Lord Howe Island, Old Settlement Bay, Australia - Cyphastrea 1 metagenome | ecosystem: Host-associated > Invertebrates > Cnidaria > Coral ... | reverse complement strand
TTAGGCACCTCAAAAAAATAAAAGTTAACTTGATGGGTTAGGCACCTCAAAAAATAAAATGCACCCACAAAATAAAATGCCGGGGTCTGACCCATTTTATTTTCATTTTATTTTTATTTTTTTTATTTTAAAAGGGGCTCCTGCCCCCCCATTTTATTTTTGTACGCCGGACGGGGTTACCTGGGTTCAACGGTCAGTAAGACAACAATTTATACACACATATGTATGTATATAAGGTACCCCCCACTGGAACTCAAACTGAACAAGGTAATTTGTCCCAAAAGCGTTGCGACCTCACAAACGTCAGTTTTGGGGGGTACCTTATTTATATATATATAATATATATATATATTATATTTAAATATAAATATATATATATATACACGTAAATATAAATATATCTCATATATCCTTAACTGGGATGACAAACCAATGACTAAGGGGAACCACGTTGTGGGTTTGGAGATTTTCGGGAGAACGGTACTGAAATTAGTGGATGATTCAGGATTTGATTACATTCCAAGGATCCAGTCTGTAACGAAATTTGGACTCCTCTTAGTTCTGATGTTTACCCAGCTGGGGGTAAAATGCAAATCATCTATTTTAGTAATTAGGATTTTCCATGACATAAACTATCCAGCTATTGGGGTACCCTGGTACCCGCATTTTAGGAAACCTCCAGTTGCTTTCAAGGACTCTATGTTTCAATCATCCTTCTTGGCCCTTGCTCCACTGGATTCCACTGGCGCCTTGCGGTTCTCATCGACCCATTCGCCCGTCACGGCATGCTTGGATCGCTTGTCCTCGGGAAGGTGTGTCTTAAAATGGGGCTCCAAAATGGCACATGTTGTGTAATGTGATTGGGAAAATCCATGAAAATTAATGTATTGCACACCCTGGGATTTGGATGGATTTGGGTTTCCAAGACTTTGAGAAAACATCACTGAGATCTTTGAAACAGAGTTTTCTCGCCTCGGCACTGTCATCTATTCATCTCCAAATTTATGTAAGTGTGTACCGCAAAATGACAACGGCCACATGCTGCTTCGGCAAACTCTCCGCTTTAGACAGCCATCCCTTGGTGTTTGAAACTCCTCTTGATCAAGGACCGAATTGGGGTTTTAAAAAGACATGCAAAAGTCAGAAAGATAAACACATCAAATCATGAAACCTGAGAAAATACTGTATGTCCTTTACCTACTGTACAGCGCCGTTCTTTTCAATCTGGTAATGATCTGAAAGACCCTGGTTCAGGCCAGGTTGCGCAAAACGGCATGCGCGCTCCAACCGTGGGCCGGGTGGTGGTTTCATCGAACATGCGATCCCATGTGTTGTGCTCACCTGCACAGCTGGATCAATCGAAGCTCCATGAAAAAATGGTTATGCCCATCTGCCCATAAAGATTTGGTATGATATGGGGCCTGATCAAATTATTGCGGAAACAATGGGTAAGAAATAAACCGACAAATGGGTGTCATTCTTTAAAAGGACGAAGGCATCAATTGGTTTGGCGTCAATCATCCTGAACTATCCCTAGGAAAGTTTCTACAGGACCAGGTCTTGGGGAAGGGGAGAAGTTTCCCCTGAAATTCTGGCCCGACCTGGACGATATTATCTGGACCTTCTCTTGGGCGTGTTGGGAACCTTCATTTTGAGAGAAATAGCTGAAATGGTGCTAAATTCAATATAATATTCCCATGTTCACTGCCATCAACATTTGAATACAGCCAGTATGATATATACATATATAACCAAAGTTTAGTGCAAGAAAGGGGATGACAAAAAGTTGGCATACAACAATAAACCAAAAAGAATAGAATACACTCCCCAAATCTAACATGGAACTGCATGCTATTGCTGAGGTCCCCTAACATGAACCTATGGTGCGGTCTCAAGTGGATTATGTTCCCAAGGGGATCATGCAACTATTTTTCTAATAAAATCGCTCCAAGACTGACATGGAACCTAATGCAGGCCCAAACTGAACCCAAACTGCACCCTGAAACAGCCAACATGGAGTTTGAACAAGTCATCACAAAACGATCTGCAACCTTGAAGGGTGATTTGAAGTTTAGCCTGGAGCCCAAGTGGTTTTTAAGGCGTGGCCCAGGTGGCTCTTGCAGATTCCATGTTACTGACTTTCGGGCGACTCTATTTTTCACGTCGTATTGCGCTCACGGTATCATGCTTTGAACTTGGGTGGAGCCATCGCAATACCAGTTAGACATAGCACCCAGCAAATTATGTGGAAATCGGTTGACAGTTTCTCTGCCTCGCTGAATGGCTGATGACTCCGGGAGCTGGATGGCCTTTCCAGAACTGTTGGTTGAAAACTAAACTTTTTACCTACCAGGCCCAAGATTTGCCCATTTAGGTTCCAAGTTGGGTTCCAGGTTGATTTGTTTCGGTGGGGGCTCGGCCTCTGCAAACATACCACGCTGTGTTAAGATAAACTTTTTGCCTACCAGCTCCAAGGGGTGCCCATTTAGGTTCCAAGTTGGGTTCCAGGTTGGTTTGTTTCGGGGGGGCTCGGCCTCTGCAAACATACCACACTGTGTTAAGATATTTTTTTTACCTACCAGCTCCAAGGGGTGCCCATTTTAGGTTCCAAGTTGGGTTCCAGGTTGGTTTGAAAAATCAATTAAGTACACATATACAAAAGAAAAAGAAATACAGACGATAAGAATCTTATCGCCTGTATGGATTTCTGCTGCTTTTTTAATGTTTCTCAAGCTTTAATTTGCATAACATAATCTTACCACGTCTCATTTCACAACGGTGGGAGGACCTCCGGGCGCCAAAGCCACGGGGACACACAACGGGCTCGAAGTTGGGTTCCAAGTTGACACAGGGAGCCAACGGGGGGAGACACAACTGCTCGTGGACTTCGCCCGGGGTAAACACGCTGCGCCCTGGCAACACCGGGGAAGCCTACAACGGGGTACTACAACTGGAAGGCCACAACGGGAAGGCTAACATGCAACTGTTGGTTGAGCACTAAATGGCAGCTTGTGGGGTTCTATGTTAGTATGACAGTAGCCAAAAAGTGCCCGAACATATCAAAATATACCAACACATACCAACACCAACATGGCACCTACCTGGCCCTTATCCCGCTCATGAATTTTAACATGGGTGCGCTAACATGGAACCCAATTTTTTTTGTGCAACTTTAGTTTCCGGGAGAGTAAGAAAAAGAAACACCCAGCTAGACAAAATCACAAGCACTTGGACGCCAGGACTAGTGCGGCGGCTCTTTTGGTGGGACTCTCGCTTCCAAGAAAGACATCAAGCAGCCAAAGAACCACCAAACATAAAAAAATGCATACTTGCTATTGAAAATGGCCATTTGTAGTGAGTTTTCCCATTAATAATGGCGATTTTCCATAGCTATGTTAAATTACCAGAGGGTACATCCACTAATTAGTGAGAAAGTATACCGTTCCCAGGGACATCTGGTGGATCCACCAGAAAGAGCCGGTTGGACACAGATCCCAACGAGCCGGAGTACCACAGTTTTAAACCAATATCTACCATCTGTCCCCATTGTATCCCACATGTGTACATATACGATCATATATGAATATAATATAATTAATCATATTGTGACATGTATACAATTACACAATATAAATGCATATATATATACATACACACATGTGCTATACATACATAGATATTGCTGTCTAGTTTGCAAGTAGGGCCCACATTCCAATTTCAATTTCAGCCCAGTCACAAAATACCTTCGCCCTTGCCAACATCTCAGCCACTCGGTGCTCCTGTGCTGAAGAGTTTTTGTCCTTGAGGAAATGTCCAACCCTGCAAACATTAATGGGGACAGTTGGCTGTAGTGACTACAGTGATTTGATGTGTGATCCTCGATGTTTGCTGTTGATGTTGGTTAAAGAGAATTTCCCCAAAGGGAAATGAAGCAATCATTGAATAATCAACATGAACCAACATAAACCAACACCGAGGGACCGAGAGGAGTGGGGACGTAAGCAGTGATGTCCTGACACTAGGAAAAAAATCGAGACTGGACAAAATTCACCTCACACATGAACAAACAACGTGTATTGGCGGTCGGACGTGGCTTTCATAATCCCTTTGAACCAATAGATACTGATCTCATGTTGTGGGTTTATTAATTACCAGAAACATTATCGATAACTGCTTCCGATAACTCATGACGGTGCAAATGATTGAGGCATCTTTCGTTATTGGCTTTGCTCACCGTATAAACATGTTTTCATTGTTGCTACTGACATTTTTGAATTCTTCGGTTTTGCAACATCGGGTGAAGATTGGGTACCTCCACACATTTCAAAAACAAGGACTATATAGTAATTCGCAAATTGGTGATGTTGGTTTGGGTTTGTGCTTCGGATAGCTCTGGAGCATGCCAATTGCATCAGCCGTCATTGCGGATCACCCTCCCTGGTCAACATGGAAATAGAAATCTTTTAAAACCCCCCAAACGCGAGTCGGACTGCGCAAAATTCCAACGAGCATTCCCCTGGTCATCCAACTTGGCCATAGAAAAAAAATGTTCATAGGAAAATCATGGTAAATCATTTGTCGGTGGCTATATCCATGTTCTGCTCTGATTATCTATGATTATATCATATTATACCCATATTCATTTAATCATAATTATACAAATAGATATGCATGGAAATCATTCCCCAGATCAGACTGCAATCCAGCCATCCGGTCCCGACGTGTCATGTGTCGTCGGATCTGGCTCCTTAATCTGGCTCCATTCCTCGAATTTCTTCACGGTATAGCTCCTCGCTGATCGCCACTACACCGTCGTTTACACACACAAAAAGCAGTTGAATGGTTATATATATATATATCCGCCGACCCCAGCCTGCAGCAGGGGAAGCGCGTCAGAGAACACCTTCCAACAGGAAGACGACAGGAAGCCTTGTCTCTGCGCGGGCGGCTGCTCTTGCGAGCTGGCGGCTGCTCTTGGCATTCTTCTTAGACAGTTCAGAAAACGACGTTCGGCCTTCAGACCGGGCAGCGAAGGGTCCTTTTCCGAGCTGGCAGCTGCTCTGGGCATTCTGCTTAGACCGTTCAGCAGCGCGAAGCCTTCCGTCCTTCACTGCCATGCTGCTGTTAAAGCGTGGCGAAGGGTCCATTTTTCCGAGCTGGCGGCTGCTCTTTGGCATTCTTCTTAAACCGTTCAGAAAGCAACGTTAGGCCTTCAGACTGGGCAGCGGCGCGAAGCCTTCCGTCCTTCACCGCCACGGTGTTCTTTTTTTGTCACTTAATTTTTGGTCGCTATCCGGTGAAACATAAGCGGCTGCATCAAGAACCCACCTGCGGGAAGCCATCCAAACACATCTTCAAACAACATGCGATTTGGGATGCTAATGCTTTAGACTGCCCACTTACAGTAGGTTGTGTGTACAAACATTTGACATTTTGTCTTTTAATGTCTCTGCGATATCCCTTGAACATGCTCTCTCATTGTATCTCACAATGTTGGTCTTCTGACAACAGGGGTCGGCGGCAGTGGGCGGCAGCCCTTTAATATATGTATATATGTATATATACATAAATATGTACATATATATATATATATATATTTATTTATTTATTTATTTATACATAAATATGTTATATATATATATATATATATATGTGTGTGTGTCCCATTATATCCCCATTATGTGGTTGGTTAAAAAAAATACCTTGGTTATCCTATAAATCCACATGTTCGATGGTTGAAACACGATAACAACCATGATTTTTCCGTTATAGTTATATCATATTATATCTCCATGTTTGATGGTTAAACATGTTCCGTCCAACCCGGACGTTCGTCCACACTCACAATGATCATCATCATCATCATCACCCCCCATCAACTTATCTTCATAAAAGATCAAATATCCACCACCCCCTCTGACACATATGCTGACTGGGGTAATAACATCAACCGATAAATATATGTATATTATGCATATATATATACGCATATATATCCACATACCTGTACAAATACAAGTAGATATACATATACAGATACATTTACTTATACGTAGACCCACATATATATATATATATACTGACTTATTTCAACATGGAACAAATATACATCTACAATTCAAAAGTCCACCAACATAGCATGTCCAAAGTACGCTATCCTTCCACAATTTCGGCGTGAAGAAACGTCAGGGTTTCAGCGATGTTGTTCAAACCCATAAATCCTTATCACCAATCGACCAGGGTATCAACTGGGGTATTATACCATGTAAAACCTGATGTTAAAGCCAATCAACTAGAGTATCAATTATGGTTTATATAGGTATTATACACATTATACATATATTATGGTTATTTATGGTTTATATATAGATATACACATAGATATATATCAATTACAAAAAAGATCAACATCCGGGAATGGAGCGACGAAAAAGCCGTCCTGGCTGCCGCAGCCTCGTCCTTCGTGAGAAGGATTTCAGGCCTGGGTGCTGGGTGCAGCTAACGGATTTAACCATCCAAAATGGAAAGTTAATGAGATTTAATATGTTTTCATGGGATACACGGATATATCGTGGGATATAACCTGCTTGGGGGTGCGGGGGTCATTCATGGGTATAAACATGGTAATAAGCAAAAGCTGGGATCTAAGCCCTCTGGGAATCTACAGTATGTATACCCTCTGGTGGTAGAAATCAACATGTTTCAATTGGCAAATCATCTACGAATCGGGGAGCCTATCCTTGATTACTCGAGTAGGGTAGAACCAACAAAAAAAACGTATTTATCTTAGACATGATGAACCCAAAAAAGGAATGCCGGTTGAAGCAAAAAAAATGCCGACGGTGGGCGCAGATCTCCGAAATATAGACTGCGGATGACTCCTAAATCCAAACACGTCTTGGACATGCCCAACCAGTCCTGCTTGTAAAAACGCAAAAAAAGAAAACATGGTACAATGGTGTGTATATTGTAATATATATATTTGCAGAGAGAGAGAGAGAGATCATGTTTCAAATGTTGCATTCCATTAGCTGTCTGTTGAATCCCACGCTTGCGGACAAGCAACCATACCAAATGGTATGACTCCTTGAACACGTCTTGGCCAACGTAGAAGCCGCTGGCCTTATGCTGCGCAAAGGCCAGTGATCCAGCCAGCTGCTAGAAACGGGATATCAAATGCCAACTCTGGGTGAGATTATTTGCCTACAAGGTGGTACCCCATAGTTAGTTTATGTAGTTGGAGTATAATTCCAATAACTTAGGTTTATAATAGATGTCTATCTATCTATCCATCCATCCATCCATGCATACTTCATGGTTGTTGGAGGGGCACCATCTTGTATCAAACTTGTAGATACCATTTGGGTACACCAGGCCAACACTTGGTTCCTCCTAAGCTTAGCCAAGGCAGTCTTAAAAATCCGAGTGCTGCATGAGATGTTCATATTGCATGGATGAAGTGGTTTCCTTCCGGAGTGCACCCGTATCCAGGGTGGCGGCAGAAGGACCGGAAGGACTGTCCGTTCTCACGGACATCACCGTTGATCTTGATCTTGTACCCGGCCTTAAAGCCTTTGGTGTACAACGCAGCGCATTAGAAATGTGTTAGCCCATAGAAGGCATCCCTGACGAAAGATGTCTTTCGATTCAGCAATGCCAGGTTCGCCATCAGTCAGCCCAAACTTTCTGATCGGTTGAGGGCAAATGTTTCAATCATGTCCACTGGTTTCATCCATAATCTCCCTAAAGCCAAATAGTCTAAACTTCGCATCGATCAATCATTATCTCATGTCAAGAATATTTTTCCATGTTTGCAGTTTCGTATCCTCCAACGTGTTTTGTGTAAGTATCACAAGCCTTTGCAACCATCAACTATTACCAAGGTGAACTGCGCATTGTTACATTGAGCTATCGAAATCAAGTAGCAATATCCTTTTGGAAAAAAAAAAGAGCAGGGCCGTTTGGAACGGTATAGACTTTTTCATCATTTCCAAAAAAAGATTGATCCAGAATGTTGTGAAGGGGGGCTGAACCGTCTATTTATCAAACAAACATGTTGTTGCCACATATTGTACCCGCACTATATGTACAATAGATACATAACTATATTCCCACACAATGGCGGGCTTGACCCCCATCTATGATGCAAACATCATTTATCAACCATATCCCCATATATGTTTGATGGTGAAAGCCAAATAAACGATTGCAAATTCCACCGTTTTAGATATGTTTCTCCATTGAAAATAACACCATCTTATTGAGACCCTGGCTTTCCCATTTTCCGATTTTTAAATGAAAAAACGATAGTGTTCCCATATCCCCAGTCTTAAATCAAAATAGAATTGAAACTGAAACAAACACAGTTTTCCCACTAACAAATGCCAGGGCTTACCTCCCGATCCAAGGCACGTGGAAGAGCACAACGCGAAGTTGTGCTGAGGGGAACACTTCGCGCAGGACCTTGGCCCTCCACTTCAGCAGCTCCTCAAACAGCAGGAGCTGTGTACCACCAAAATGAGGTGATAAATGGGGATTATACCATCAATTTGATCACTTGTATATATATATATTGATCAATCAGAATAATGAACTTTTAAATATAACAATGTTTGGTTAACTATGGTGTATATATAGAACTATTTTAAATGAGTTAACCATGAAACATATGGGAGTGTGTATGATAAATCGTGAGTCCGGCTGGCTGATGTTTACTACCAGTGTCTTATGGGAATATCAATTGGATGTGTAACCAACAATGTGACAGCCCATCGGAGTGCAGTTGTTGGGGTTGCAGTGACATTCCATAAGGTGGGAGATGACCCTGATAATTGTGGAGAGAAACACACGCAAATTAAATGAAACCGCACCGCCAAGTACCTAGAATCTAATTCAAGCTTCACACAAAGTTTGCATGCACAAGGTATCTTTGATTTAAGCACCTTTAAGCACCTCAACTGTCCACTAAATAAAGGATTCACTCAAAAAAACAGCAAACTGGGGGATACTACAAATGGATGCGTGTTGTTGGTACCAGCGATCGAATGTATAGGTGCGTATACAACCAAAAGAAATGAGGACAACATCTTACAACCAACAAAACATGGATACTTCAACCAATGGCTTAAGTGGCAGTTTGAGGTGCCGAGGGTGCAAAGGAGTTCTGGGGGATACCCCAGTGATCCTTTTGAAGGGGTGTCCTGGTATCTGACACAACTCTATATCTGGATGCCAAGCAATTTGCACATGGGGCACCAGCTTGTCATCTGACAATTTCCATCCCAGCAATCGGAACAAATTTGAGATATTAGCTGAGATGCTAAGTCTGCCTGGCCAACGAACCCACACAGAAACTCAGGAAGTCATGGAAGCGTACAGTCCACGCTATACACGGCATGGAGCATCCCTGCCACAATGCAGCGAGAATCGCAGGAACGCTGTGACTGATGCATTTGATCCAGAATTTCAAAAGGCAGGACTTTCTGCTCGAAAACGGCGGCTTTCCCAGCATCTGACAGAGGGATCTTTTTGTAAACTGGAGCCAAATCCCAGCACCAACCGATCCTTTTGGTCAAAGTGGCCGCCTGTTTATCATTCGAAGCTCCAATTACCACAATGTGGTCCACACCACGTATCTACATCCCTTCGTGCTGGGTAAAACTTGCATTGAACAATTCATGCTGGGGGTGTTCAAGATTGTTGACACATACCCAAATGGCTATGATAAGTGTTTTACTCGAACAGAAATGAGTAAGTACTTTATGTAATTGTACGGTAAATGTGGTTTTTTTCCCAGTCAATCGTTCACTGGCTCCATGGTCACTAACCAGCTTCCATAACAATGGTTTTCTCAAGATTGCCGTTCTTGTAGGATAGTTGGTGCAAGGAGTGAAGCATCACATCGACATTCCCTACTGCTCTATAATGACCATAGATACATGTCCCATGAATCTATGTATTACAACAACCCGCATAATAACAATGATAACAATAATAATAATAGTAATAGTAATAGTAATAGTAAAAAATAATAATAATAACTATATCTACATGTATACATACGTATATATATATATGGGGGTTGTTTTTTATTCCTTTGAGATTGTTTCCATTTAGGAGTTTTTGCGCCTCGCCCTTGCGCGCTCTTGCGCGGCCTGCGCTTCAGACATTTTTAAGGTTTTTGAATGGTTTATAATAAACATAATTCCACAAGAATACAAACATTAAAAATTGGCCTGGAATCAGTTCGGCAAGAACAGAATGTGGAGTCTGAGATGGTGAGCGGGAAGGTGTTTCGAAATGATCCAGAAATGGAACCAAACCATGCAAAATTTACACATCTCCCCTACAAGTCCAAAGCAATGATGCTGTAACCGAAGGAGCAAAGAATCTGAGATGGTGAGTCGGAAGGTGTTTCAGAATGGTTTCAGACCGGTTTCAAACCCTTTCGGGGGCACTCACGGGGCTTCGCCCTCTTTCCGGAAAAGAGGCTGAACTTAAACACGGCCGCTTTGGAAATCAAAAGCCCCTAGGTGAATTAGGAGAGCGTAAGCTTATTCCCCCTAAGGAAAGTGTAATAAAATAGGGGTGTCGACTGCCCTCTTCAAATATTTGCTTGAGCACTGGAATCCCAAAACGGCCATTTTGGAAATCAAAAGCCCCTAAGTGAATTAGGAGAGCGTAAGCTTTTTCCCCCTAAGGAAAGTGTGATAAAATAGGGGTGTCGACTGCCCTCCTCAAATATTTGTTTGAGCGCTGGAATCCCAAAACGGCCATTTTGGAAATCAAAAGCCCCTAAGTGAATTAGGAGAGCGTAAGCTTTTTCCCCCAAAGGAAAGTGTGATAAAATAGGGCTGTCGACTGCCCTCGTCATATATTTGTTTGAGCAATGGAGTCCCAAAACGGCCGTTTTGGAAATCAAAAGCCCCTA
>Ga0126342_10020987_pt1 | contig 10930 bp, 14 predicted proteins | sample Cyp1metagenome_FD_92528 | JGI IMG/M metagenome (GOLD analysis project Ga0126342, IMG submission 92528) | Coral microbial communities from Lord Howe Island, Old Settlement Bay, Australia - Cyphastrea 1 metagenome | ecosystem: Host-associated > Invertebrates > Cnidaria > Coral ... | reverse complement strand
TGAGATTGTCAATTTTTTGGGATTTGTCAAAATCCTGTAATTCCACAAAACCTAGGTTTTCAATGGAAAACACGGCTTTCCATAGAGACCCTGTCTTTTTTGGGGTTTCGGATTCTCTTGGTAGGGCTAATATAATTTATATATCTATATATATAATGTCATAGGTGCTTGATATGTTCAAATTAATCAATGGCAATTTATCACCATGATGGTAGAAAATAATCAATGGTGGTTTTGTCCGGTTTTGTTCATCATATTCGATTGCCCCTAAGCCTCAGTGGTGATAAATATAGTGATATTGTCTGAAAATAGGGGGACATGTTGATCCACGGGTTAATCATCATTTTCCCTATTGAAAGTGCCATGAGTGGGGGTACCATTTTTATCCATTTTTCAGACCTGCCGTGACCTGCCCATATGTAAAAGGGAGATAAATCACAATTAATCACAACAATTGACAATATGGCAGTGTGTCAAAACCTTGTACCCCTGTAGTTCACATCAAAATAGCTGGGATTTATGGATGTTCATCCCACTAAAAATGGTATTAATAGGTATTGATCCATAGCCTTATGTAATTATACATGATAATTGTAATCCCGACTTGTCAACGGGTCGCTTTGATACAGGAAACCATGGAACCAATGCCGTTTCCTATCCAATATCAGCTATTCCCGTACAGTTCAACAATTCCCTTCATCACATTGTTGGGCTGGCTGGTCGGTACAGCGACTCCCTGAGAGAAATCTGCGATGAGTTCTTCAGGACTTGATTCCTTCACCTTGTCTCTTTGATCATTCTGCCTATGGCTAGTTCAATTTCCTCTCTACCTCTCAATTTGTCTTCAAAGCCCCGCGCATTGTGCGCATACTTATATACATATGTATATATATATATGTATGATACATATATGCACACATTATGCACACGCATACATGTATATGATTGTATACGTATACCATATCTCTCTCCATTGCCGACATCGCCATTGAGGTTCAGCGTCAGGCTGAGGGCGAGCAGGTAGCCCGATCAAATGAAGGAATGCACCAGTACACCCGAGAAACTGTAGATCTAAGGAATTAAATCATGAAGGCAAAATGCCAAACTAGGCGATCACGTATACGTATGTATATATATATATATATAATTATGATTATATATGTATATATAATTATATGGGTATGCAAATGTATGTTTATTTTACTATTCTATATACTTATATAATCTTATATAGTCGTACCATTCATTACCATTCCATCTTTGGGCCGACTACCCTTCACGAGTCCTATCCATACTTTGACTATCATGTGCTTGGAAAATTCAATTCCTCAACTTGCTCCCCATTGAATAACTGAATATGGAGACAATCATGATACAAGCAGCTTGGCTCAGCTCACCACTCCCTTCTAACCACTCAAATAAAAGTTGACCCATCCCCAAATTTTGCTGCTGACTCACCATTTTCCATCAGTTTCCCATATTTTATCATATGTTCCCTATGAAATAGATGAAATAGCCATAAGGGATGGATAGGAAACAACCTATATGTAAATAGATGAAATAGCCAGAAGAATTCTCAAATGTCAATATTTTACAATCTTTTCCCTATGGATAGGGGGAAAAAACATGTTTCAGGTCCACAGTTCACTGTTTCTGGCCTTGGTCGCCTTGGGCCCCTTGGCCGCCTTGGCTGCGTCCGACTTTGGGACGGCGGCGCCAGGTGCAGACGCAGCTTGCGCAGGTGGGCCTGGTAGGCTTGGGGACGGGGTATACTACCCTCTGGGAAATGAACATAGCCATAGAAAATCACCACTTTTAATAGGTAAATCAACTATTAGTAACTATTTCTATGGCCATTTTCCAATAGCTACGTTAAATTACCAGAGGGTACCTGTCAAAAACCTTCAAAAATCCAATGATGGAAAGAAAATACTCAATCTTACCCAAAATTCCGAGAAAAAATATGGGTTTTGGTTTTTTTAGATCATGTCCCGTTAAAAACCTATACCCAATATCTCGTGGTATCCGGCATGAGGATAGAAATTCACTGACTGATTTGGGGTTCATCTGAGCTTATGGGCACCCTGAAAGCGGTTTTACTTGGGTTGTATTATATCCCTACTGGTTTTGCCTCTATCCTGCTGTATTCGCATTTCGCTTGTTTCAATTTTCATCATTTGGCTTTGGGCTTCTTGAATCCCAAGTCTTCAATTGTTTAAGTTTTTCTTGGTTCTGTACTTCCTCATTTGTGGCTGTGATACAATGGTACCCGTGCGTGGAATGGACATATACATACACATATAATATACTATGTATGTATGTATATATATATATAGTGTGTATATATATATATAGTGTATATATGCACGCATGCAGGATGGATGGATGGATGGAATGCAATGCAATGCAATGCAATGCAATGCAATGCAATGCAATGCAATGCAATGCACTGCACATGTATGTATGTTGTGTCTTTATATATATATATATATATGTGTGTGTGTTATGTGTGTATGTATATGTGCACATGTATGTGTATGTATAGTAGATAAATTCTTATAAAAACACATGTAAATACATCAATAAATATAATGATTGACAAATCCCTTATGTCCTCGTGGTATCTCTTGGTTTTAATCAACTCCCCACTTTTCCCATTGGTTCCACTGCTCCGCCTTCAACCTGGGCCGGAGCGGCTCCGGCCGGGGCTGCCTTTGGTGCGCTCTTCAACGGCCTCACCTAGCAGGATCATCAGGTACCCTCTGGAAAATCACCATTTTTCAATATTTTTCATGGGAAAATTCACTATAAATGGTGATGTTCCATAGTTATACCCTCCGGTAAACTAACATAACTATGGGAAATCACCCTTTTTAATGGGGAAACCAACAATAAATGGCCATTTTCAATAGCTATGTTAGTTTGCCCGAGGGTATGCATCAGTAAGGGGCCTTGGAGGCGGGAGCCCCTTGCTTCCCGGAGCAATCCTTAGTGACTCAGAAAAATCCGGGACGAGGCCGCAGCGCTGGCAACGCCCAAGTGGTGAATATATGGTACACTGCTTGGTGGTGCAATAACCATCTTGAAAAATATGAGTCAATGGGAAGGATGACATCCCATATATGAAATGGAACATAAAAGCCATGTTCCAAACCACCAACCAGGTATATATATATATATATATATGTAATATGTACATATGAGGTGAATCAGTGGGTTCATGTGGCTTCTAAACTACTGCCAGTATGTTAAAAAAACAGATCAGAAATTTGCATACGTCATCCCCCCGCCACGTATGCCGAGGATTGCCGAGGTGCATAAGCGAGGACTTTTCCAGTTTCATCCATGTGCACCGCCTTGATCATGGTCCTCATCCATCCACCTGGCGCACCAGAAACCATCGGTTCTTTGGAATACGTATAAAACAATAGTATCCCATTCATTCCCATTCTAACATCCATTGATGGGTTTGTAACTAACAAACTGATAGTTACATTTTTGTAATACCCTCTGGTTATCTAACATAGCCATGGAAAATGGCCCATTTATAACCTGGTTTACCTATGAAACATGGTGATTTTCCATGGCTATTTTAAGTAACCAGATGGTATTTGTTGATTTCTTTATCTATTTCTTTATATCAGGTGTGAAATCTGTATTACTGTGCAAATATATCTGCCACACTGATCCACACAGGTTTCTTTTGCTGTTCGAGGGATCCCCTGAACCTCCCTGGACTTTTCGGCCTTTTGATGCACTCCAATACAGCCTGACAGCTGTGAACTCGGGCAACTCCGCAGCGAGCCGAGCTCAGCCCCGAAAAAAACAAGGAAACCATGGGAAACCAACAAATCTGCCATGATCTTTCCATATGGCAGTGTGTCAAAACCTTGTACCCCTGGTGAACATCAAAATAGCTGGTAAATTGATGTTCATCCCCCTAAAAATGGTATTAATAGGTATTGATCCATACCCATATCTTTCCATTGGAAGTTGAACAAAACATTGTGTGTGTGATTGTGTGGGATTGTGTGGGTGTGTCTGAAAATGAGGTACCTCCAAATTTTGACGCTTATGGAATTATCGTTAATCACGATTTTCCCTATGAGAACTGCCAATCTTGATACGCTTGCCATGCTGCAACCTGGTCCTCCAACCCTCCAAATACATCCAGATACCCCATTCAAAAACACACAACCGTCTTGGGAGCCCGACACTTGCTCACCTGGCTTGAAGGCCCTGGCAGGGCGTCCTGCAGTGGTGCACAATTAGATGATTCATAAATGCTGTGATCCCGACAGGTTCCATTGCTGTGTGTATCCCCAAAGCTGCATAACACCGTCCTGTTGGCTCCTTGGTTTCGAGGGGCCTGATCCCGCTGGCAGGTGAAGATCTTGAAGATCGCCGAAAAGGAAACCCATCAATTACGATACCAAATACCTCCAAAACGATTCAAAGATCTCAAAATCTCAACTTTCTGCACTTCATGTCCTCACACCAGGCAGTGTGTCAAAACCTTGTACCCCTGGTGAACATCAAAATAGCTGGTAAATGGATGTTCATCCCCCTAAAAATGCTATTAATAGGTATTGATCCATAGCCACCCCAGAGCCTCTTCTGTCCCTTCTCCGGCGCCGTCTTCGCCGGGGTCTTCGCTGGCGTCTTGGCCATGGCCAACGTCGCCGGCGGCTTGGACGGCGCCTTCACCGGCGACACCGGGCGCTGCAAATGCTGCGGCTTCGGTCCAGGCTGCGGCTTCGGTCCCGGCGGCGACACGGGTTTGCCTGGAAGATCTGGAAGTAGGGGGGAAAACTGCGAGGTTTTGCCCCAAAAAAAACAAGATAAACAAAGCCAAGCCGAGGGCACACAAAATCTGTGATGTTTCGTCCACTTTCAGGGGGAATGGTGAAAACCTGTAGGTACAATGGGTCGGTGTTAGCTGTTTTTCGTAATGGTTCATACCTGGGGTTGCAGCTGCCATGTGTGGAAAACAAACTGTCGACAGGAAGGTGTAAAAATCCAAAGTGGCTCCAAAAATCACGCGGCTTTTTCAGGATCTGGGCACTGGGCAGTTGAAGATGTCCAAAACGACATTCTCCCTCTAAGAATTGACACAAATTGCACCTTGAGGCATCTTCCCCGCAGCTGGCGCCGCATTGGTTATGAACTGTTCCGCCTCGGACTGTTCAATGAGGCCCAAATCTTGTCGATGCTAAGGTATGCTATGTCATTCCTGTGCTAAAAATCCCCATGTTCATCCTGTTTTGTCCATGTTTTGTCCATATTTTATCCATGGTTTATCCATATTTGCTGAGGAAAACCCCAATGTCGATCCATATCTTCTGGCTTCAAAGCCATCCGCCCAGCTACAAAGGTCACCAAGGCGTGGGGCCTCGGAGATGATGCGCTGAGCTGATTTTGGTTGTAGCCCAGCAAAAATAGATCTTAGATAAGCATAGATAAGCCAATTTAAGCAGGAAATTACGTTTAAAAAAAAAAACTGGAGGTTTTGAAGTTGCTACGAGTATAATCTTGTTGAGTCTGATGGTTTTGTTCACTTTGGATCAAACACACGGGATACGGACATAAAAGAGAAAATAATTACAATGAACATCTTGAAGAAACGAAATGGAGACGGCAACCAAACGTGAATGAGTTGTGTTCACCCCCACAGCCCCGCTTTTGTCCCGCGTCAAAGCAAAGCTGTGGCGGAGGCTGGCTGTAGAGTCACAGACACGTACGGTGAGAGGGAGGGAGTCCTGGTGCAATCATCACATGAAGAAACAAATACCAATAGGAATAGTAATTAATGTTGAGTTATATGTGTGTGTGTGCGTACATATATCATTATATATCTGTGTGTGTGTGTTTGGTCCATTGTAGGCCTGCGGTATGACGATGTATGTCGATGTAGTATATATATATATATAATTCAGCGTATTGTCCATTTTTTCTGGTATTTTTTTGCCTTGAAAAAAAAAATGGACACAAGTTGTGCCTCGATTATCAGAGCAATCTTTTCAGGGTTGGTCTCTGGAGACGTCCAGCTCTCACTGATCTTGCTCACTTTCGCACCGCTGGCACCTTCAGCGGGGAAACCAATGGAAACAGCGTTTCAACGGACGAGTTTCCAGTGCCCAGATTTGCCAAACACCATGATGCCATGGATACCTGAAAAAGTCGCATTACTGGGTACCCAAAATGATCAGCCAATGTGTGGTTACCATGGTTCCTTGCTAGCTCTCTGGCTCATTTGCCTCCCATGATCGCGCATGAATTCTTTGATGATGTGCCAAAATTACGAGTGTTTAGGCCTGAAAATATCCTCATATTTTCACAATAAACCCCAAGAAAGTGTCAGTCAAGTCAAGGTGCTGGTTTGTGCAATCCCCATTCGGGCTACCGTCCCAGCAACCATCAATATTAACCCACCTTGCGGCACTGCCAGCCGGGAAGATATGGCACAACTGGAAAACCTCTAGTGGTGATGGTCTTATCATTGGGTTCACCAAATCGATTATATAAATCCCAACACGTTTCTCTATACCAATTTATGTTCATGGACTCTTGCTATTGTTGGATATGTTGGACAATTTAGGAGGAAAGAAAGGGAACCTTATATAATATTATGATGTTGTCTATTGGGTATACCACTATGCATGGACTGATGACCAACATCATCATATGAATAAGTATGATCATTGATCCAATTAATCCATGAGTAGCTATACACATCAATACATTAATATTCTGACCCATTAATAATTATAGCCCATTAATATTATCATCATTCAAGAGTAATTCCTATGATCCGTTCATATTAATCGGGTCACTAACCATCATTAGAGTAATGCCAATAGGAATTACTATCATTACTTATAGGTTAATTTGACCCATTCATCACTAATTAACAATCTGTAATTAATTGAACCCATTCATCATTAATGGGTGGTTAATTACTGTCCTTATCAATAATTATCATTATTGCCTGTTTAATGATGTATAACACCAGGGAGGAGCATGCGGAGCACATGCGAAGCACCTGCAGTGGAAGCCGCGCCCATTCAGCAGCCGCTCCCGGCGCTTGGCGCCAGCCTTTTGGCTGATTCGTAAAATTTGGTAGACACTTTAGGTGGTCATAATGTTACATATGTATGTATATATATATACACATACCCTTGAGAAATAGATAGGTAGATAGATAGGTAGATAGGTAGATAGGTAGATAGGTAGATAGATAGATAGATTAGATAGATTAGATAGATTAGATAGATTAGATAGATAAGATAGATTAGATAGATTAGATAGATTAGATAGATGAGATAGATGGGATAGATGGGATAGATGGGATAGATTGGATAGATTGGATAGATTGGATAGATTGGATAGATTGGATAGATAAGATAGATAAGATAGATAAGAGAGATAATAGATAAGATAGATAAGATATATTAGATAGATAAGATAGATAAGATAGATAAGATTGATAAGATTAGATAGATTAGATAGATTAGATAGATTAGATAGATTAGATAGATTAGATAGATTTCATAGATTAGATAGATTAGGTAGATAGATAGATTAGAGAGAATAGATAGAAAGATAGATAGAATAGATAGAATAGATAGAATACATAGAATAATAGAATAGATAGAATAGATAGAATAGAAAGAATAGAAAGAATAGAATAGATAAAATAGATAGAATAAATAGAATAAATAGAATAGAATAGATAGATAGAATAGATAGAATAAATAGAATAGAATAGAATAGATAGAATAAATAGAATAGAATAGATAGAATCACATAGATAGAATAGATAGAATAGATAGAATAGACAGAATAGATAAGATTAGATAAGATTAGATAAGATTAGATAAGGTTAGATAAAATTAGATAAGATTAGATATATGGAATGGATAGATAGATAAGATAAGGTAGATAGATACATAGATACATACATAGATACATACATAGATACATATAGGATACATAGATACATATAGGATACATAGATACATATAGGATACATAGATACATAGATACATAGGTACATAGACACATACTAGTGTATAGTATATACAGTGTGTGTGTGTGTGTCTCAATGAACCTGCAAAACCAAGGTTGGCCCTATGGATCAACCCATGGAACAACGATGTGGCCAGGTGCCGCCCTGGAGGGGTGCCTCCAACAACAATTGATGCGGCAAGTAGCTGATGGTCACCTGCGCAGCTAGTTGTCAAGTGGGATCATCATCTCAACATGGGCTGGAAACCACAAATGATCTGGGCCAATTACCATTCCAAACATAAAAATAAAATAAACCAAACACAGTTGGATTTCTGCACAACTGGCTCAGATATTCTATCAGAATTCCATCGCATTCCACATCGCCGGGTATCTTTGGGATGACCGTGCCTCGCTTCCCATAGGGATGGCACAACCAGCCCGCACCAACAAGGTACTCTTGGAGCTCTCCAGCGTGGCGTTGGGAGCGCAGGAGTGGTTGAAGCGGGCGCCAGCAGCAAACAGTGCCAGCAGGCTCGGGTCCTGGTCGCCACACATCCCAAATGAGGCCACAAAAGGAATAGATTAAGGTGCGTATATATATAATATATAATATATAATACATAATATGGAATATATAATATATAATATCTAATAATTAATATATAATATATAATATATAATATATAATATATAATATATAATAAATAATATATAATAAATAATATATAATATATAATATATAATATATAATATATAATATATAATATATAATATATAATATAATATAAAATAATATAATATATAATATAATATAATATAATATAATATATATATATATATAGAGTAAATTATTTACACAATGCCAACGGATTTTAAACACTGGGGTTTCCTCATGTTTCCTCATGTTCTGTCGCAGTTTCTTGGGGCGTTGCTTACCAGTTAGAAGAGAGAAGGGATGTTGCGCATATACATAGCTTCAGCTTCGCCAGCCGTGCCCTGCGCAAGAAGTTCGCGGCTGGGGATGGCTGCGGTCAACCTATCCCCATCCCCACTTGGACGCCCCATGGGGGTGAAAGCTCTTCCAGCTCTTCTCTGCAGAAAACCAATCATGTTGTTTATGTGTTACTAAGGCCATCCAGCTTGGGAATAATGTATTATGTATGTATACATATATATGGCTGCAAGAGGCTGCAAGTGGCTGCCGGTGACAAGAGAATGCTGGCGGCCACTTGCGGCCACTTGCGGCCACTTGCGGCCACTCGAGTGGCTGCAAGTGGCTGCAAGTGGCTGCCATTTCCAAAATCAAATTACGCGCCTCCTGCGTGCTCAATGTATACATATATATACTCGTTCCACGTGGCTTCACGCTATCAGAGAGCGATGGGTCTTGGGCTTCCTTGGAGGCCCTCCATGCAACACCTGGAGCCGGGCGAGACACGTTCAACAGCATGGAGGCCCGAGAGTCATCCGAGCCGTGGACGATCCATGGGGGTTAGCCTCTCTACGCCTGGCGGAGTTGGAACAAATCCTCATGGGAAATTTGCTCCTGGGGTTCGCGCTGGAGTGCATGACGTTACTCGCTCTCTATGATGGTGCCGGAGCTCTCGAACATCCTCGATTCGAGAACCAGAGCCAGCCCACATGGTATCAATATGGCGGCTTCCCATCGTACAGCTGCTCTTGCTGCCGCCAAGTATGAGGTTGGTGACTTTTGCACAGGGCTTATTGGGCGCCCCCAGCCCCAAGCCCACGACCATGATGGTGCTGGCAGAGTTTCTGAGGATTTACCACAGGGAGTCTCTGTTGGGAGGGATTCTAGCGGCCAGTACAGAACCGCCCCTCTCAAAGAGTACCCCCCAGCTATGTGCCGAGCACTACCTGTTGCATTTGACAGGGATCTCTCTGCAGTTTGCACAGGAGATGAGATCTCTATCCCAGAGCCTTTCCTGCAACTTGCACAGAAAATGCAGGACAAGGACTTTGGAGCGCACATAGGGCATGACGGCTAAGGCGTCGATGTGCACAGAATTCCCGTGTTGAGCCGCTGCGAGAACCGCAACAATGGGCCGAGAAAAAAAAATATATATCTGTGCGTGTAATGTAATGTACTGCATTGTAATGCAATGTAATGCAACGTAATGCAATGTAATGCAATGTAATGCAATGTAATGCAACGTAATGCAATGTAATGCAATGTCATGCAATGCGATGCAATGTGATGCAATGTTATGCAATGTAATGCAATGTATTGCAATGTAATGCAATGTAATGCAATGTGATGCAATGAAATGCAACTTAATGCAACATAATGCAACGTAATGCAACGTAATGCAATGTAATGCAATGTAATGCAATGTAATGCAACGTAATGTAACGTAAATGTAATGCAACGTAAAGGTAACGCAATGTAATGCAATGTAATGCAATGTAATGCAATGTAATGCAATGTAATGCAATGTAATGCAATGTAATGCAATGTAATGCAATGTAATGCAATGTAATGCAAGGTAATGCAATGTCATGCAATGCGATGCAATGTGATGCAATGTTATGCAATGTAATGCAATGTATTGCAATGTAATGCAATGTAATGCAATGTAATGCAATGTAATGCAATGTCATGCAATGTCATGCAATGCGATGCAATGTGATGCAATGTTATGCAATGTAATGCAATCTATTGCAATGTAATGCAATGTAATGCAATGTAATGCAATGTAATGCAATGTAATGTAGCTGCAATGGCAAATGTAAATGTATATAAATGCAAATGCAAATGTCAATGTAATGTAAGTGCAATGCAATGCAATGCAATGTAATGTAATGAAATGTAATGCAATGGTAAATGTAAATGTAAATGCAAATGCAAATGCAAATGTAAGTGTAATGTAAGTGTAATGCAATGTAATGCAATGTAATG
>Ga0126342_10020986_pt1 | contig 10930 bp, 10 predicted proteins | sample Cyp1metagenome_FD_92528 | JGI IMG/M metagenome (GOLD analysis project Ga0126342, IMG submission 92528) | Coral microbial communities from Lord Howe Island, Old Settlement Bay, Australia - Cyphastrea 1 metagenome | ecosystem: Host-associated > Invertebrates > Cnidaria > Coral ... | reverse complement strand
TGGTTGAAAGGAGATTTGACGTAAAGGGTCTTGTTGAGTGGTTCTGGCAATATGTCCCAATAATTTGGCTCGCCTTTCATTATAACAATGGCTGAATAAAAGGTTGTTTTCATGATTTCCATGAGTGGACATGAGATCGGATGATCTTCGCAAAACATATCTGTTTGTGAACCGCCTGTCAATAAAAGTAGAAGGGAGGTTGAGGATTTTTCTCAAGCCATCGATTTTGTTCAACATGGCTTTTGTAAGATGAACCGTTGCCAAACCATATAACAACTTGGCTCGGATCACTGCATCGAAAATTCTATTTATTCATTTATTTATTGAATTATCTATTCATTTATTTATGTACTTATTTATGTATTTATGTATCTATTTATGTATGTGTTTGTTTATCTAATTGTTGCACATTTATAAATATTGATTTACATATTACACGCATGTATATTACATGTGTGGATATGCAAGTGTGTACATATATGTGTATATATATATGTATATATTTATTTATATTTATTTATTCATTTGTTTATTTATTTATTGTATATATACTATGTATCTATATGTATATATTATATTATATATTATATATACATATATGCATGGTTGTACGGTTCTTTCTCTTCATTATGCTTATCTGCTGGTCTAAATGAAAGTATCTGTTCTATATAATGCACGCGCGCGTGTGTGTGTGTGTCTGTGAGGAAAAAAAAGGAGGGCATGTATGTAACCATCCATGGGTATAGGTAGGTAGCTAGGTAGCTAGAGAGGTAGAGAGCTAGAGAGCTGGAGAGCTAGAGAGGTAGAGAGGTACGTGCATACCTGTGTATATGTACTACATGTGAAGGTGAAGGTGTGTAGGGGTGTAGGGGTGTATGATGTACGCATGTACGATGGTATGCATCTATGCATGCATCTATGCATACATCTATGCATGCATGGTTGCATAACATGCATGGTATGTATGCTTTGCATGTTCTGCATCCTACGCATGCTATGCATGTTGTGCATGTTATGCACCAAGTTGTTGATGGGCTTGCGTGCTCGTTTCTTAATCTAGTATGTTGTCTCGTCCATTTTTGTTGACCTCTTCAATTGACTGGATTCACTAATTTGCTCAGTCGTCAGATTCTCTTGCCGCTTGTTGTTGGTTGATACAGGTCTCCTGGTTTGGTGTGTCCCTTGGTCATGTCAGCGTTGTCCCAGACGCCCCCGAAAAGAAAACAAGTAAATAAGTACATGGATTATTTGGTCGATGAGGGTCATTTCAACCACGTTCAGACCCTTGTCGGTCCACCAACCACACTCAAGTCACCACCAGTCTCAAAATCTAAGACCCAAGTAACCCTTAAAGTTTGGCCATCTTCAAGAAATGTACCATTATTTACCATGAGTTTAACATAATTTACCATTGTTTACCACTAAAATTCTGGTGGAGCCAATTTTCTGCCCATCCCCAACTTCCAAAAACTCCTGGGTCTTGAGGCCTAACTCCTCGAAGTCCGCCTCAGGTCTCATTCCGCGCAGGCGCTTGGACAGGGAAGCCTTGGCTCGCTGAGTTTGGACATGGAAATGTTGGAGAAATCTACGGAAATGGAAGTTTATGATATGTTCCCATATGTTCCCTACATCTCATGTCCAGTTCCTAATGAAGTATGAATTTCTATGATCTTTTATTTTATGATTTTTTATGGATTTCCCGACATTTTCAACATGATGTTGAATTTTCACTGGATTTCATGTCCATTTCCTAATGATGTTTTTCAAATGATATTGGCATGGATTTTTGACCTGGAAAAGCAATTGCTGTTATATTGGTTGTGCTATTCCCGTGAAGTTAACCATCTTGTAATATCCAACATGAGACTCGCCATTCTTGGACACTCCCGTGTGACTGCTGTCCGACGTTCAGAAGCTCTGCGACATGCATCACCCGACGGCCAAGACACCCGTTTGGCTTCAAGGAGTCGACATGCCTCGAATGAGTCGAGTAATCAGCAGAAACAGCACGGCAGCAGCACGGAGGGCCTGCGTCAAAGCTGCCAAGTACGGTTTGGACCTTGCGCCGATTTGCCACAGCCAGTTTGGATGTCACAATTACGCTTGTTAAGGAGGACCTCTAGTAAACAAAACCCGGCAATGGAAAATCCTGCAATTTAATCCTATGCAGAGATGAGTTTCCAACCAACAGATGCTTGCCATTGCCATTGCTTCCAGAATGGCTGAGGAACAGACTCAGCTACACTCTTCATCTGCATGGGATCGGGCACCTGCCGTCTGTGGTCATCCAGTTGTTGTGTACAGGGCATGTCACCCCCGCCTCATCACTCAAGATGGGGTTGCCGTCCTCATCAAAGAGATACTTTGTTTGGGGACATGTCGACCTGGGCGACAGGGGTACAGCAGTCATCGAGTCTGGCACATCGATTTCGAGCATGTGATCATCGCCCAGTTGAAACCACCAACCAGTGGTAGCACCTTTGTGGGTACCACAAGGTTATATGATGTTATATCCCCAATGTTGGACTGTATATTATGTGCTATTTCCCCGCATTCTAGAGTTGCAATAGAAGTTGTTTTGTGGCAAACCACCCAATCTGCTACAACCTTTTGCTGCTTGCATACAGCAAAATTCTTCACCACTTCCTTAGAATCATAGTCCTACTCCGGCTGGGCTTGTCCAAGAATGGGGCACATTTTTGTACAAACCCAAATGTCAAAACAAACTTATGGAGCCTACGCAAAAGAAGCGGTGGAGTCTGTGAAACCAGTGCCAAATTAGAGACGGGCATGTTTGTGTTGCTTTTCATCGTGTTCCTATCACAGTGACTGGCTTAACTTCATAGCCCACTAATCGCCGTTCCCATTAAACCCCATCAAATCCCATTAAAACACCATTAAATCCCACCAAATCCCATTAAACCACCATTAAACCCCATCAAATCCCAGTCCCATTCTGTTGCACTGTTGGGCTGTCGCGGCTGTCCCTCTTGAGAAGCCCATCTCAACGTCGAGCCGCGACCATTGCAGCACCACCTTGGGATCTTCGGTCGCCGGGGCTTCGATTTCACCGGTCTTCGCTGCTTTGACCTCCGCAGAGTCGGTCCGAAAAGTCAGGCACCTTGCGCCAATCATCATTATGACGAGTAGTATTGCTTTGATGATGATGATGATTATTATTATTATCATGATTCTTATTCTTATTGTGATCTGTTAAACTAGATTAACTAGATCATACGCAACAATCCGCAACAAGTTTTTTGAATTCTGGTGCTCTCTTTCTCTCTCCATCGCGCTCTCTAGCACTGAAGCATCCATCTTTTGGGTGGTTTTGACATAGCCAGTTGATTTTTTTCCAGGTTCTGCTTCTAACAACCTCCCCAATACCATAATCCCCTGTAAATGAAGGCTCAGAATGAATGGATCCAATGCTACTCTGACATTAAACCAAGGGTGTTCGGGGGAGTTATTGATGTCGTCCTGCGGCGATGCAAAATCCCAATCAATTTATTTGGATTTGGTACTAATGAGTACGCAGCATAGGTATCCCCAAAATATAGAAATAAGCTAGCGATGCTTCCCTGCTGCTGTAAGGATACGGATGAAAATTATCCAAAAAATCAGATGGTTCAATTGACTGACTGTCCAAAAATATGCGATCTTCCTTGGACTTAATTTGACCCATTGCCCATCTATTGCTCGTCAACTCACGGGTTTCTGTTCCAAAATCCAGATTTCTGCCGGTAAAGTCCCTGCATTTATGGTTGATAAATACGCCGCATAGCCCATCACCACAGGCACCGGGAGCGCCTTCTTAAAGCTCTTCTGACTGACCAGCGTTTGCCTGATGGTGCTCCGAACAGCTTTTGGCTTCAGTTCCTGCCATGGGGCCAGCACTGAGATCATAATCGTACGAATAGGTGGAACACAACTAATAGGTCTTTGAAACCACCAACCAGCTGGCGACCTACTTCAACTATCTATCTTCAACTAGGTGCATGGAACTTGGTGAAACTCTAAGTCTGATTCACGAAAATGAGATGAAACAAGATGAAACAACATGATCAGCAAAAATCGCTGTTCAACACCAAACCACACATGTTCTGAGAAGCGCGGGGCAGCGCCACCAGTTCCAACTTGTCCCTCTCTTCGGTCAAGAACTGAAACTCGCTCTTAATCTTCTCCAGCCGTTCTTGCCTTAATTCATATGACTTAGATGCACACTTTCTGCCGCAATAATCTTGACTTCTTGTGTCATGATAGCAGTGAGAATGCGCAGGAAATCGGAAGCTATAGAATTATGCCGGGAGATCAACAACCCTCAACAGCAAGCAAGGAAGAAGCGGCAACAGCAACTAAACACCAGAACGGGCCAATTCTAGCTCTAGCTGAAGGCTGAAAGAACCTAAAATTGCATGCAGGGAGTGGCAGTGTCACCCGGGCCCTCCTCTGCACACAAGGCAAGATAGAATTTACAAGATGTGATTCGACTATTATACGATCAAGTGGTTTCCCAATGAAATGCTTGGACATGCTTGGGCTTCTGGCGAACAAACATCGCGACATGGCGATGTAACATCCCCTTTTTTGAACGCGACTATAGCTGCAGCCAAGGCACAAGACCTCAACTTTGGAGGCAGCGAGGTTGTCGGGCTTCACTCCAGCTGACCTATGGGCGAGCTCAGAATCCCTCCATGACTGACCTGACCCATCGGTCACCAGTGACCCAGTGGCCCATCAGCCACAAAGGTCTTTCGTGGTTGTCCAGCTGTTTTCCCAGCATTTCTGAGCTCTTCACTCCATTTTCTCAAAGAGGACTTCATCCTCAAGAAAACTCCCAAGGCAATTTCCCCAAGAACGTCTGCACAACATGTGGAAATGCCTACCACGCCCCAGAGTTGCCGCTATACCCCAAAGACCACCTCATTCTGGGAGCTTGGTGAAACGAAAGAAACCTAAAGGGTTAGGCCCGCCTTCCTGCTCTCTTCGCTCATCTTTGGTGGGTCATTCAATTTAGTCAAGTCCAATGAAGCGGATAGATTGTCTTGGGATAATCTACTCAGTCTTGGGGCTGTCTTGAGGCCGTGGCTGCATCTGGTAGCTGGTTTCAAGATGATGATGATCCCCAGTAAGGATTGAAGCTTGTAACACCGTTGGTCGATTCAACACCCATAAACTGATCCACCACGTCCTGCCGCATCAGATGAGCCCATATCTTCTGTTGGATATTCCACTTCTTTCCAATGCAGTCTGCATATCCCTAGCTGGGTTTATCGACCAGTTCAATTACCCCCAAAGCAGAAAAACACATGGTTGGAAAGCTGGAAAGTGGGTGACATCTGCACCATCCTGGTTCTTGCTCCATCTTTCTGGGGGATGCCCAAAACAAGACCATCGTCCATGGATCATCCCCCTCATGCCTTGGCCAAAAGGAACTCGCTCTGCAAGCTCTTCAGTGAGGCATGCAGTCGTTCCACGGTTTCCGCCATACCTGGGGCCTTGCTTACCAACCTGGGCAACGAAAATGGGGGAGATCGACCACCAAAGTGGGGGTTGAAGCAGAAGTTGGGGGTTCACCTGCAAATTTGGGTAGATTCACCAACACTACATGCAGGGACTGGAGGTTTGACAAACAAAAAAACAATAAACCGACAAAATGACGGTTGAATGGACAAACCGGTGGGTTAACCAACGAACATGCTAAATATTTGGAACTAAATCTGACAGGCTGGAGAATCATCACGCTAGGAGATTTTGATAGGAAAAGAAAATCCACAAATCAGGACTTTTCCATTGCTGGGGTAGATGGCCAAAGCCTTCGGCAGAACCAATGAAAGTCGCATATCCACCGTCTGACATCTTTCCGATCCAACGTCACCAAGGGCGCTGCTCTTGAATCAAGGGCACAGGGTCTGGACCCTGCACTGCGGCTGCTGAAAAGGGGGCATGGAGCGATTAACGATGGTGATTTTAATGCGGCAAAGCCAAAATGACCCACAATTTTCCAAGGTGGGCCTTTTCAAGGCTTGTCATTCCTTCCCCCTGGTATTCGATAGCTTCAGGTGGACCTCCAAATTGCCAAAAACACATCCGCACCTCATTGGCCTCTTCGGCAGGAGCCTGTCACAAATTTGCCAGGTCTCATGGTGAAAAATCGAGGCCTCCCAAAACACTTGGCAAAAAAACAGTTTTCTTTGGGAGGGATACATGTATTGACAGGTAGATAAATAGATAGACAGACAGATAGATTAGATACTTATTAGGTTAGATTAGATTAGATAAGATTGAGATTAAGATTATATTAGATTAGATAGATCGATTGATAGATAGATCGATGGATAGATAGATAGATTGATAGATAGATAGATAGACAGAAAGATAGATAGATAGACAGATAGGGAAGTATATAGGTAGCTAGGTAGATAGGTAGATAGGTAAGAAGATAGGTAGATAGATAGATAGATAGATCGATAGATCGATAGATCGATAGATCGATCGATAGATGGATGGATGGATGGACGGATAGATAGATGGATAGATAGATAGATGGATAGATAGATAGATAGATAGATTTTTTGGGGGTATATATATATATAGGTAAGTGGTATACCAAAAAAAAGCGGGGATGAATGCCTGGTAATGATTTTGGGCCTGTGGCCAACTGATCTTCAACATACTTCACCCTGGCAGAAGCCCCAAGCTTGGCACATTTCCGGACAAGCGCTCCATCATCCGGGCTTTTCTCTCGTTGCGCTTGGTGATTCGGTCCAGCCTGGGGGATGGCCCATGGGATTCCATGGGTCTGTTTCAAGCTGAGTCCTCTCCCCAGAGATGCTACCCCTTGACATGGTACTCACCAACTCCCAGAGGGATAGATGTAAAAAGAAAAACTGGCCTCGCAGCATTTTGTACACCCTGAGCCAAGAAACTGGATCTTCTTGGCAGAAATTTGCTTCTCCAAGTCCCGCATGCGCTCTTCGGAAGTGGACCTGGTTTCCGAAGCGGCTGGATCCAGGGATTGCAAAAAAAGATTGCTAAATGATAATGATGGCCTCCGAATCCTTCCACTACCAGCACTACCAACATGTTTGCAGCAGATTCTCTCTAGTCTGTAAATATATATATTATGAATATATATATATATGTAGATAGATAGATAGATAGATAGATCGATAGATCGATAGATCGATAGATCGATAGATGGATAGATGGATAGATGGATGGATGGATGGATAGATGGATAGATGGATGGATGGATAGATAGATAGATAATATTAATCATATTAATCATATTAATCATATTAATCATATTAATCATATTAATCATATTAATCATATTAATCATATTAATCATATTAATCATATTAATCATATTAATCATATTAATCATATTAATCATATTCATATACCTGCATTCTTAGTGACAATAGTAGACACTCAGTTACCAGTCTAAAAATCGTGACTTCCCCTTGCCGCTTGCCGTTTACATGAAACAGCGCTTTCAACGCGGTTGAAACAGCGGTCAGAGGATGTCAGAGGCATCGCTGGGACGCCAGCGAGTTCTTCAGTTCTTTCTCCAATTCTCTCGCCTGGACACGGGGCGCTGGAGACCTGGAGCTAGCTATCACTACCTGACTATCTGCAGAAAAAGAGACGTATACATCTACCACCATCTACCAAGGCCTATGCATACATTATGTGTAGTTTGAAATGTGTATATATATGCATGTATGTATGTATGTATTTATTTACGTAATCAATTTACTTATTTATGTATTTATTTAAGGGTTCATTTATTTATCTATCCCGCTATATGTATGCATACATGCAGAACAGGTGCGTATATGAATATGCATAAGTATACACACATATATCCCAGCTATCAAGGGTTACACTTAGCAGCCAGTTGCTATTCTCCTGAATCCAAGACATAACACTGCACCCATTAACAAAATGAAAGCTAGCTGGGAAGGTAAAGGGAGAAGGAGGAAGGTGTGGTGAAAGAGCGGTGTGCTTCGGTTTTGGGAGCTACGAATTGGAGAGCGAGTCTCATGGTTGATGCTGATGCTATTTGCAACGATATGGCAACGATGCCCCGGGGGGTGATTGAGCCACAGGCCTTGTGTTCAAGCTGCCGGCCTCAAACATGGGGGCTTCACCCCCCAGGAGAAGCCGATAGAAGGTTTGTCCATGGCTTTATCTACCACCAACATCCACTAATAGAGTTGTGCACCATCTTTCATTGGGATCACTTTTTGGAAGTTGAATCCCCATGAAACATGGCGGCGGAATGCGGAGCACTCTTTGCGCCAGGGCTAGGTCCGAACTTCCAAAGTCTATCAGCCATGTCATGGATTGTGTACCCTCTGGTTAGTTAACATAGGTATGTAAAATATTGTAAAATGGTCCACTTATAGATGGTTCATCTACCAAAAATGGTGATGTTCGATATGTTAAAGTACCAGACATGAAGCGGTCTCTTGGACCATCACCAAGCACCCAAATCTGAGAAACGAGCAGTCAATCTGTACTTGTTCCGGGTCCTCAATACAGCTGTGGTTTGTCACATGACCGAAAGATGTGAGATTTCTTTGAAGCCACCAGCAACCCTCGTCGATCCACAGCTGCTCCTCAAAGTCCTTACCACCAGCCTTCTCGGCCAACTTTCTCCCTTCCTGCAAACTGGAGGGCTGAAGGGCTGGAACTCCCTGGAATTCCCTGGAGGTCAAAGAAGGGAAACCTTTTGTCACCATTACAACATCCCATGTGCCACCATTACATGCAAATGGGACTTACATATCCTCACCATTGATTCATAATATTTTTTTCCCATTCGCTCACCACTCACTCACCAGTCACTCACCATTGTCAGCTGACGAGCCTCAGTGTTCAGCACCTTCTCACAAGCCACCTTGCGCGCATCTGTGCGCACCTGAAGATGGATGCACCACAAGATTTATGGTGGCTGAAAAATGCCGACAAATTGCATGTCTTCAGGGGCAAATGAGGTGCTTGTGTCTTTTCACTCATACACCATAGGATTTTGGTGAGGGTGACAATCAACAGTGGGGATTGCGATATGCTGCGGTACAAAATGGTGACTGGTGAAAGTACACGTTGTATATATATATATATACAGTACAACTTCACCCAAAACAGGTCCAGAATTCCGCTCCGGCAGCCCCACCCGAGCGAGCAGCTCCACTTCTGCAGCAGAGAGGCCTAAGGGCAAGAGCCAAATGGAATTGGGATACTTCTATCGCTGCACCCAAACTCTTGGTATGTGTCTTCACTTGGATAAATCCAAAATATCCAAAATCTGTCCAGGCATGTCCGACCTTGTGTGTCACCATCAAGGCCACCCTGCCTGAACCTCCGCGTTTTCCAGCTTCCTGAAAGCGCACGGGAAAACAAGGACATCAACCGAGGATCTCTGGAAACTCTGCGGCACCTCTGCGTCATCCGCGCCAGTTTCAACCTTTGCAGCGAGGCCAGCAGTCAAGATCACTGTTTTTGTTTAAATCACTGAGTTGGAAACGAGCTTCAGGAGATTCATGAACTGCCTTGTTTTGCCGCCGGATGCGGGTGAGAATCACGGACCATGTTCAGCGGTGCGTCGGTGCGTCACCCGGCCACCAGCTGAGGGCCTTGCTGTTTTTTTTCACTCTCCATGCCCATCTTGCTTTTCCGATATGCTGTCCTTGGAACACTCGGGGGGAATCCAACCACTTCAAAGCAGAACATTCTGAGGAGACGTCTCATCTTGCTGGATAGAAATCGCCTTGCTCCGCTCCGGACATTGCTTGTGCTGGCTTAAAGTTGACAAAATCAAAACTGGTGACCCACCATCTACAATAACTCAGGAGCATTGCTGAGGGAACACAAGTACATCTCTTGGGGAGAGCCAGAGTGGATCTCTTTCAACCCCCTTCAGAACCACATTGATCGTGAAGTAGGTAGAAAATGGCTTATGTTTATTTTCAATGCTGTGGTTTGCAAAAACAATGAACATAGATAGATTAGTGCCCAAAAACATGCATAAAAAGTGATAGAAAATATGAATTGTTTATTCGCCCAAAACAGCTACACTGAATATATCAGTTTAACCTTCCACGCCCTCTTAGATTCAATTCTTATCTATTTCAGGATCACTGCGGTTCTGCGCAAAGGTGTGTGTAGAGAGTGTGTAGACGTGTAGAGAGTGTGTAGAGAGTGTGTAGAGAGTGTGTAGAGGGTGTGTAGGGTGTGTGTGTGTGTTAGATCTCTGCGTAAAATCTATACATACATACATATATATATACACATATGGTTTTGTCTGAAGATGGGGTAAACCCAAATCGTGTTTTTTTATCATCATTTTCCTACTTTAAAAAAACTTTGGTGGTATCCCCAACAGCCGCAACGTTTTATTTTTACCAATCTTTCTGAAGCGTGCTGCGAAGCCAAGCGCTGGAAACACCTCAGCTGGGTTTACGTGAATGAAATGGCCGCAAATCCTGTCAAACCTGACCTGGCTCTGCACCAAAGCCTCCCAGACCTTCTCCGGAACCCTCTTCGGAACCCTGTTACGAACCTGACCTGACTCTGCACCAAAGCCTCCCGGAACCTTCTCCGGAAACTTCTTCGGAACCCTGTTGAACCTGACCTGGCTTTGCACCAAAGCCTCCCAAACCATCTCCAGACCCTTCTCCGGAGCTCTGTTGAACCTGACCTGGCTCTGCACCAAAGCCTCCCGGAACCTGCTCCGGAACCTTTTCCGCAACCCTGTTGAACTTGACCTGGCTCTGCACCGAACAAAGCCTCCCAAACCTTCTCCGAACCTTCTCCGGAATCTTCTCCGGAACCCTGTTGAACCTGACTTGGCTTTGCACCAAGGCTTCCGGTCTCTGGAACCTTCTCCGGAACCCTGTTGAACGTGACCTGGCTCTGC
>Ga0126342_10020985_pt1 | contig 10931 bp, 9 predicted proteins | sample Cyp1metagenome_FD_92528 | JGI IMG/M metagenome (GOLD analysis project Ga0126342, IMG submission 92528) | Coral microbial communities from Lord Howe Island, Old Settlement Bay, Australia - Cyphastrea 1 metagenome | ecosystem: Host-associated > Invertebrates > Cnidaria > Coral ... | reverse complement strand
TGTAAACCCTTATTGAAGATCTTCAATGAATGTAGAGGTTTAACGCGGGTGGGAGAATTGAACCCTTATTGAAGATCTTCAATGAATGTAGAAGTTTACCGGGGGTGGGAGAATCAAACTCTTATTCATGGCCTTCAATGAATATAGAAGTTTAACGGGGGTTGGGGAATTAAACCCTTATTGAAGATCTTCAATGAATGTACAAGTTTAACAGGGGTGGGAGAATTGAACCCTTATTGAAGATCTTCAATGAATGTAGAAGTTTAACGGGGATGGGAAATTAGACCCTTATTGAAGATCTTGAATGAATGTAAAATGAATTTAAAGTTTAACCAGGGTGGGACTTTTATATTCCCTAATACCTTTGTTGATCTTCCGAAGACAAGGAGGGTGTGGGCGAAACGGGGTGTTTGCGCGTACATATACATATCCAGCTTTGTAAGTGTCGCAAACATTGCTTTTGATCTTGAATCATCTGTATTTTTGACACATTTGCAGACTCAACGCAATCGATTTGTATGTCAGACCGATTGTGGTGCTATTGGTGTTGCGGTGGGCTCTCAGGGGACCATCCTTCTTTGAGCCAAAGTTGCCCAAGGCGCCGCCGTTTGTTTGCCGTTTGGGTCGTGGGCCATCCATACCTCCTCCCATCTCCGCGACCAGGGTGTGTCGAGCCAAAGAAAGCTCCACCACATGATGGATGTTCTCAGGCACTGCTTGGTCAGTTGCCTGATCCGGACTTTGTTTCATACTATAATTTGTATAATACAATATATGCCTGTTCCTTTTATAGTTTGCTTCGTGTTCACTCCTTGTTTTCCGCTTTGTTTACTGTTTCAAAGGGCCTGGAACTTTGCAACATTACTTGGCTTTGGACGACGTCGCATAGGAGATCAAAGGACAAATTTGATGAATGGTATTTTTCAACTATAAAAAAATAAGCCCACAACATTTTGAGCCTCTCCTGTTTTGCATTTGTATAAATGATCAGACGCTCATCAAAATATAACAAAGTCAAGCTGTATCTAGATGCCATAATGTCATGGTTGAAACTTTGCCAATATAGATAACCCAAAATAGATCATAGATATTCATAGATACTGTAGGCAACATAGATAGCCAATTATCAATAGTATAATGCCAAAATCGATTCAATGGGAATTCCAGGATCCTAAAATGGAGGTACTGTACCATATAAGGCCATATTTTGCTGGGGATATCCCCTTACATAGGCCTTACATAGGCCTTATATATGGTAGGTACCTCCAATTTAGGATCCTGAAATTCCCATTGATAGATTGCCATTTCCATGTTGTTTCAACCGGACAATCATCACAGGGAAGACGACCGCCGGCGGATGGACGAGCTGACGACCAAGATCTACGTTTTCTGGGCAGCACTGGAGGCTTCCCCCTATGCTCCAGTTATGGCTATGGCTATAGGGAAACTTTTGGAAGAAAACCCATGGGATTTTGGGGGTTTCCCTATTTTCAGACATGTTATGATGACCTGATGGGTTGTCAAAGTGCGATTAGATGATTAGAAGGTGATGATTCGTTGATGGTGCATGGTCAAGTTTTTTTCACCGTGAGGTTCAGCCTACTTCAAGTTTTCCACACTGCCAGCGGTTTTCACGACAATTTCACATCACGATTCCTCGGCAAAACATGTTGTTGTTCAACACAATGTTTACAGCTCAAGCAGCTTTGTCCCTTCGAGCTCTTCATGCATTCCTGGAGAGGATTCATAGAATAAATGGATATGAATGCCACACTTGCCTCGTCTTTGTAAACATTATTTTCTTTGAAAACACTAGTGAGAAAACTCATTTTTTTCTTTGACACCTATCAAAAAACATCAACAATAACTATATTTATAAAGTACATCATAACCACATATATGTTATGATTTTCTTGAAATCAGATCATCTCTATGCTGCGTTTCGCCCGTGGCCTGCGCGATGACCTGCGCCTGGCGCTCCTGGCGCGGCGCCTGCGGCGCTTCCCTGAGGACCTCCGGCTGCGCGCGGCGGCGGCGGCGCTGCACTGCCGGCGCGCGGAGCGGTCCGCGGAGCGGTCGGAGTCGGAGGAGCTGCAGCAGGCAGTTTCCGGAGAAACATCACATGGAGATACGTGGAGGATAGTAGCATGGAATATCATATACTGTATATAGATGGAACATCAGAATTCATTATATATTCTGGGAATATCATGGGAATAACATATATAAATGGAACAATAATGAGGATAGTAACAAAAACAACTGAGAATATCTATAGATATATAGTGGGTAGGGGTTCAAATATGAAAGTGTAAGGAAGTGATGGTTGGATATGGTTGCTATGACCAAAAGTGGAATACATGGGGCAAATCACATCCAATAACATTCAATAACTAAGTATAGCGTTTATTTTATTGATGATATTTCTATGGTATTCTGTAGTTAATGATGGAGGAGGCACCACCTTATGGGCATGTCACCAACAAGAATTAACGGTTTCACCAACAAATTATAGGGAGTTAAGCATGAAATATAGGGTGAAACTAACAAAATACAGGGTTTAACCAACCAACATGAGGATATAGTAGGGGTACAATGTAAAATTGCGATATAGTAGGATGTAGGGATGTAATGGGAATCTATAACATAGGAATGAAATTTCTGAGGGGGAACCCGACCAGGGACTTTTGGAGATTTAACCGGCAAAAGTAGGAAGTGAACTGAGTTAAATCCTGGGATATAAGTGGGGACAAGGATTGGATGTGTAGTTTAGTACTGCCAATATGTTGCTATTTTATCTAAGATTCACCATTCACCATAATTTAACTGGCAGGCTATGATAATTTCTGAGGTTGTTTGATGGTGTTTTTGAAATTTGTCTTAGTCTATATATGGCAGTTGTTTTTTTTCCGTATTTGGCCATACATATTGGGGGAACTACTGTTTGGAGGTCTTTTTTAAAATCCATGCTCAATGGGGAGCCAGATGGTTCCTTTATGGCAAGAAGATGTTTGGGTATCCTGTCTTGGGAGTTTTTGTGGTGTTAAGTTGGAGATAGAACCACCAAAAGAAAACAACATCATATAATTATGGAGGTTTCCTGATGGAGGTAATCCTGATTTTGATGGTTGGGAGTATATGGTGTTAATTATCCATAGATGGTTGGGTTTCCTGATTTTGGTGGTTTTCACCCCCAAAAATGTTCCTACCCTCTGGTAAACTAACATAACTATGGAAAATCACCATTTTCAATGGGAAAATCCACTATAAATGGTCATTTTCAATAGCTATGTTAAATTACCAGAGGGTAAATTCACACCATGACTTCGTATTGTGACTTGGTGACTTGGGGATTTTCCCAGGCGCAGCAGCACCTGGAAGAGGTCCTTCGCAAGTCCGAGGACGACGATATCTGTGGGGTGAGGTGAAGGGAAGATGGGTGACGGAGCGGTTTGAGAACTACGGCTATCCATAGATGATCATATTTGTATATATATATATATATGCAATGTATATATATAACTATACATATATATATATATATATATACATATGTTATACATATATATACATGTGTTATACATATATATACATATGTTATACATTATCATATATTCATATTAAAATTGTATATACATATATATATATATATATTCTATGTTTTTTTTGCAGAGGGAGCCAAGGAGCTACGAATTGGTTTTCCCAACCACATGATAGTTTGTATCTATATATGTCCTGTCTTTAAGTAAGAACGAGATAATTATATATATATATGTATCCTTCCTGAGCTTCGCATTTTTTGGTGCATGAGTGAGTGAAGCAGCAGACAGAAGACTACTGGTCTTGGATTTCAAAATGGCAATCTTCCTGCAAGGCTGGGGCAGTAGGTTAGGCTGGAAGATGAAGTGAGGCTTGGCATCCCAGGTGGTTCTGCGACTTTCCAGCAGAGACCATGATCCCCAGCATATTTTCACGGTTGAAACCACCAAGATTCACCATCCACTAAGTTCCTGTTCGCCAGGATCCGCAATATCTTCACCATGTCTTGACATCTGCGGTGGGGCCAAAGCTGTTCTACCGCCTGCCACTGCTGTCGTCGCGCTTCATGCGAAAGATTGCGCTGCACCAGGAGTGCATGGTCACTTGGTGCGTTGCGCAACGGACTTTTCCCGTGGGAGGCGTTGGATCTATGGATCTACACAGCAGATACTTGGGACGTGGTGAAACATAGATGAAACATTATCAAGAATCGGTTACACAATCGGGTACGATTGGACACCATGCTAAACTTTCGGGTTAGTATGAAACAAGCCGATTTTTAAGTACCCCAATATTGACCTGTAGCCACTATGGACCCGATTCTTGCGCAAAGAAGCTGGTTTTTATCATCCGCATATGGCTTTTGTCTCAAGCCATACAGGGATTCCCGCAATTTCAAAGTGGAAGATGGTGCCTGGTACTGAAGTTTCTCAAAATGAGGGATGCCCCAAGTTCTGGCAATTCGTGTGGAAAATGGATGAAAATGGATGAAAATGGTGGTTTATCACATTTTATCACCATGTTGCGGTTCCCCTGTTGTGAAAGCCTCCAAGTCCTCCAAGTTGAGCTCAGGATGAATTTGGAAGCCGCAGCGAGTTCGAGGAACGCGCCACAGCTTATCATTTTGCCAATGCCTTGGCGATCCTGAAAGCCTGTGGGGAGCAAGAAGCTGCGCAAGAGATGTTCCAGGTTGGGGATCGGACCAGTTCTGTGGGTTCTGTGGCTCATGGCATCTCATGGCTTACCATTCTGTAGCTCATTGAATATTCACCCATACCCAAGTTGACCCTTGACCCTTGACAGCTGGGTCCCCATTTGAAACCTGATCATGATTGATCATGACTTGGTATATCTTGGTATCCCATGGGCGACAGTGCTTCAATCATTGATGCGAGTTCTTGCGTGACCTGCGGCAATGTTCAGGTGGATGCTTATTAGCTTTGCAAACATGCAGCCTGTCAGCGTGTGCTCTCAAACACTTACCAGTTTTGGATTTGGATGGTACATGTTGATTATCTTGGGGCAAACTAATCTACACAGTGGGCAGTAAACCAGTACAGTAAACATGTGTGATTTGTTTTACTGGTCGATGTTTTGTGCAAGAAATGCATGCCACGTCAAAGAACATCGCCCATCCAAGAGCCAAATTTCACGGGACGTGTCGATGATACGATGGGATTGGCTCAGCTTGGTGGGTGGATGGTTCCTGCCTACCAACCAAACATCAAAAGTGTTGAAACATTGAAACTTCCGCAAGTATTGTTGAATATGATTGAACATGTATATATATATGTATTCAAATCTGATCTTACCCGTTTAGACCCATGTTGTGTAGATTGAAACTACCAACCAAAACGAATTTTCACTATCCCACTTGTGGATAAATGTGGTGGTCTTATACCTCCGTCATGACTAATCTATTTCACTTTAGGAATGACTTCCCCTAGGTCTCAAAACACCTTCTGCGAACATATCGAGGATTGGGGGGCTTATCTCCTCAGATGGTATTTGGAGGACTATTAATCTTTGTTGAAACAGGTTTTAACAAAACACCCCAACCAATCATTTTAATTCATTTTATACCTCACCCCATGGATCCAGCCATTTTTCAACGGCTAACCCCTGAAATGGTGAGCCAGGAGGCGATCGCTTTGCAATGGCGGGGCCAACGGGCCATCACTTGGTGGCCTGGCGCATGGCACGACTAGACGAGGGATGTGAACAAATTAAAATTTTAACATATGGAGAATGAGCCATAGAAATAGATTATGTAACTATTTTTTTGTTAATGGTGATAACCGCCAAGAATGGTTTAGATCACTAAGAATATTCGGGATACATTTCATAAGTGCGGATTGGTTGTGTTTTTTCAACTGGAATGTGTGTGTGTGTGTGGCTCAGTGTGGGAATAATGTACCTCTTAGTCAACCAGTATGATGTTTTTTTGGTTGTGGCTTATGGTAAATGATGTCAAATGTCCCCGAAAGACTGTATATTTTTTAAAAATGTGTGTGTATATATATATATATATATCGCTTTACCTGAGAATAGGCTACCACCAAATCCCCTCGCTTTGTGATAGTTTACCAGAAGGTAAGCTGGTGGCTCCTTGCATTTGATCATATTTCACATTGTTGTGCCAGTGCAGAGCTGATCAAATCCAAGCAGGCCAAGCAGGTATCCCATGGTAGAACTTGCTGGCTGTACCCAGATCATCCATGTTTGGGATATACCCAGAGTATGGCAGAGTTATTCCCACAAAACCAGAAGTATGTAAATGTAGAAAATCATGTATCAGAATTGGTTGGAGGGAACATTCACAGGACACCTGGGTAAAAACTATGGTTTCTGGTGTCGATTTTCCCTTCAAATCCATTGAAACATGGAGTATGGCAGGCACTGCTTGGAGCAAACTCCTGCAGTCCACATCGACGGTTTGGAGCACCGAGTTTTTTGGGACGAACCTCCAGAGTTAGCCAAAGTGCTCGAGGAGAACTATGAAGATGTGAGGTGGGGCGCCGACAGACTGTTTGGGGCCGTGAAAGGTGCTGGGTTATGGGATCAAACGACTTCCCCGGGGGAGAGAGCATTTTAACAAAGGTACGTGGGAACTTGAGGCGTCATTTTCCTCACTGGTCAAACAATGGCACTCGGATACTCTGATTTTGACTCTGGGGGAACATCAAATTCTCAGGAACTAGGTTTAGCACCATCAATATCCAGGCTGGTATAAGGAGCTGGTCTTTATCTGAAGCAGGAAACCCACCAGCCTTATCTATGGTAACCTGTCCATTCTACCTCATGGCTGTTGACCCTCCAGTTGTATTCTGATATATATAGATAGATATATATATATATACATAATAAATATATATATATATACATAATAAATATATATATATACATAATAAATATATATATATATACATAATATATATATATATTTATATTAGATGACAGATATAGATAGATTGAAAGATACAAAATTCTAGCGGTATATATCTATGCAAATGTAGAATGGTACAGTTTATGCATTACATTACATTACATGGATTACAGGCAGGCAGCCAGACAGACAGACAGACATACCTGCACACATACATTTGTTATGTGCACATATGATTTGATACAGCCTTATATTATACAATGTACGTACATGTAGAAATATGTATATACTGTATATCTCTATGTATATATATATATCGCTGTATTATATATAATGCATAATATATTTACATATAATAATTTATGGACATACATGTATACATGTAAACATGCACATATATAATTTTACATATGTATGCACATACATGTATGTGTATATATATATTGTGTATATATATATTGCGTATATATATAATGTGTATATATATATATATAGTGTATATATATTGTGTATATATATAATGTATGTATACATATATATACATACATATACAGAACACAGACAGAGTATATAAATACACTACACTACACTGAAGTGCATTACATTACAGGCAAACAGCCAGCCAGACATACATACATTCAAGCAGACATACATCTATTATGTTCATATATGATTTGATACAACCTTATATGTTACATTGTACATGTTTGCACTCTGTACATGTGTATATTATATCTACACAATACACATACTGTTTCTGGTACATATGAAAAGATTCAGGCAGCTCTGTTGAATCAATGTGTGTTGGACAATGTTGCTACTCAACAACATATATATATATATATAATTCAGACATAGTATAGATAGACACATTTCGACATGTCCACATTGGCCACAGGACGGATTTGTTGGAGATGCAGAGCAGCTGGGGATCACAGGTCCCAGCCTATCCGTAGCTGATCCGAACGAAGTCCTGGGAATATCACCATGTCCTGTGTTGGTAGTTGTTGCACAAGTTCTATAGATGACATATATAAACATGCATGTATATACAATTATGTCTATCTATCTATCTATTTATCTATCCATCTATCTATCTATCTATCCATCCATCCATCCATCCATCGATCTATCTATCTAGCTATCTATCTATCTATCTATCTATCCATCTATATTTCCATCCATCCATCGATCTATCTATTTATCTATCTATCTATCCATCCATCGATCTATCTATCTATTTACCTATCTATCTATCTATCTATCTATCTATCCATCTATCCATCCATCGATCTATCTGTCTATCTACCTATCTATCTATCTACCCATCTATCTATCTATCCATCCATCCATCTATCTATCTATCTATCTATCGATCTATCTAATTAAACTAATCCAATCTAATCTAACCTAATCTAATCTATCTATCTATCTATCTATCCATCTATCCATCGATCTATCTATCTACCTATCTATCTATCTATCTATCCATCTATCTATCCATCCATCCATCGATCTATCTATCTATCTACCTATCTATCTATCTATCTATCCATCTATTTATCTATCCATCCATCCATCTATCTATCTATCTAATTAAACTAATCCAATCTAATCTAACCTAATCTAATCTATCTACCTATCTATCTATCTATGTATCTTTCTATCTTTCCTATCTATCTACGTATCCATCTATCTATCTATCTATCTGTCTGTCTGTCTGTCTGTCTGTCTGTCTGTCTGTCTATGTATATCTCTATCTTTCCTATCTATCTACGTATCTACCCATCTATCTATCTATCTATCCATCCATCCATCTATCTATCTATCTATCTACCTATCTGTCTATCTACCCATCTATCTATCCATCCATCCATCCATCCATCCATCTATCTATCTATCTATCCATCTATCTACTTACTATATATGTAGATATAGATATACATAGTTGTATGTGTAATTACGTGTATCTGTCATGTGCGCTATTATATTTCTGCATCCAGCCCAGCTGTATTTTCAGGTGGTTGCTGGCCGTTCCGACGATGTCTTTTTGTTGCTCCAAGAACGGCAGATATTAAGAGCATCAGTGGAGACAAGCAGCTGGCTGGGTCCCTGAAGACGGGGGAAAATCACAGTGATTGCTGATTCTATATACAATTGTATCATTAATGATTTATTAGATAAGATTCTAAGATACAATCAAGTAGTGTGCCTGCATCATCAATCTTGGCCTATATAGTACTTCTAATTGATGGGCATGAGCCGCCAAGAATGAAATGATGTGAGATATTTTTCCAGATACCATCTGATATAGCCTAGTGATCGTGGATTTCATGACTATTCATTCATGTTTTTTTCCCGGATGTTGAATGTGTTCTTGTTCCAATCAAACTCATTGCGACAAACCGGATAGCGAGATGTCAGTTTTTTCTTGGTCCCCAGTGGTTTCTACATCACGTAGTCCCAAGTTAAGGTCCCTCTGAGCCCCAGCAGGTTCCCAGATCCGGACGGCCTCAGGAATTTGGTGGAAACATCTCAAGGCGTTTGGGATATGCTGCAGCTCTACAGCCCCTTGGCATCCCTTGGCATTTGATGATGTTTTCCCTAGCAGGGACCTTTCCAGAGTCGGTGGCCCTGGAGTTGGAGGTGGCATTGAATCCCTCATTTTTCACGATATGGCGCTATGCAGGCTACAGGCCAAATAGTTTCTATTTATATCACATACCCAATGTAGGAGGTCATCCTCATTTGCAAGCAGGATATAACATAGACTTGGAATGCACATGACCTATTTTGCCGATGGAGGTGCTTTCTTTCTTTTAGCCAACCAAGATACTGCAAGAGTGAGTTTGGATGAATTTGGTACGCACGTATTTATCCACACACGGGTTTGTCTCACGGTTGGGTACCTGGGTACCCAGTGGACCTCCGGTCCATCAATCTTAATCATGATCGAACCATATCGAACCTATTGAAATCTTCATTTCGGGGTGTTAAGCGCGATCTGATTGGTGCCTTCTGACCCTTCGCCTGAGGCTCTCGCAGGTGGAACCCGGATGCGTGCGACTTGATGCCACGGACCACGCAACTGCTGCAGAAGTATCTGCCGACGGCAGATGTGCCATACATCCACTACAATACGGAGGACTGCAAGCTGTGTTTGTAGGCTTTGATTTTTTTTTTGCCAGTTCTAATGTAGGGTATGTCTGAAAATTGGATATCCGCAATTCCAAAGAATTGCCAAGATTTTAACCACTGTACTGTTCAATGGCAATTTTGGGGTATGTGTATAGGACAAGCCAATAGCATGCTTCGGTAAACGTGCATCTCCTCGTAGATAACACATGTCCAATGGCCATTTTAAGATACCAGCATTTACTATCGAAGATCCAGTCCATTGTTTTCCCGCATTCTTGCATTGTGCATGGTAAGGGCCCAAGAGGCTTGCCATATCGGAAGCAGAGTGATTGATTATGTTATTTCTTTATGTTGTAACTTGCATGCTATAGCATCGCATCATGCACCAATCTGGCACCCTTTCATTATGGCACAAATTCATGACTCACTGGACCATGACACAGATTCAAATCTCTGCTCTCAGGAGGTGGTTCTCTTCCTTCTGACGCCCGGGAGCAAGGTGCGCTTGCACAACGGTGGCAGCAATGCGCCCATCAACCTCTCCTTGGGGCTGACGGGGAGCACTGGAGCATTCCTTGAGGTGGCTGGCAAGGTGCGCACCGTGGGGTGGTAGGAATAGTTGGGGAGAGTAGGGGAAGCATCAAACATGATCGACCACTTATGATATGTATATATATAATTATATATATATATATATAATTATATATAATTGTATGATATTATAGATAAATATGTATATATGTATTATATCTATATGAGCAAGGGTCAAAAGACGCTATGAAAGGCTTCAATTACGATCCGCCATCACTACTCAAAATATGTGATTTACTGTGTGTAGCGATAGGGGGCCTTATGTAGCGATACCTCT
>Ga0126342_10020984_pt1 | contig 10931 bp, 21 predicted proteins | sample Cyp1metagenome_FD_92528 | JGI IMG/M metagenome (GOLD analysis project Ga0126342, IMG submission 92528) | Coral microbial communities from Lord Howe Island, Old Settlement Bay, Australia - Cyphastrea 1 metagenome | ecosystem: Host-associated > Invertebrates > Cnidaria > Coral ... | reverse complement strand
CCTGCGTGGCGTAGCATCAACAGCGTGAGCAAGTCACATGGAACGTTAACATCCCGCCCCCCACCCCAACCCGCCAGCCCCCAACAGTCATCTGGCCTCTCTCATCCTGACGGGGAGGATAGCCCAGCGCAGCAAGGTCGGGAATTTCTGGGCTAACCTTCCCCGTCTACCCATCATGTTGCATATTGACACCCCACATATATATATACACTTATTTTTAAAAATGTATTTCCTATTTTGCCCCACATCTATCGGATTATATTAAATTAGGTCACCCTCTGGTACTCAAACGCGGTGCTCGTACTGTAATGGAATTAATTAATATGACACATAGTAATCCTCTATTTTCAGATGATTTTTCCGTGAGAAACCATATATATATATATGTATGTATGTATGTAATATATATATAAATAAAATATATCAATAAACAAAATAAGATGGATTCTTGCATATTTTTGCCATGATGATTAGCAGAGACCATATCCTGAGAGGATTTGGCCGCACTGGCTCCAAGTGTCCAACAACTCCTGGCAGCTTCCAGCTTGACCATCAAGGAGGGTGGAGGGAGCGGGCAGGCAGTTCGGAGCTACAGTTGTATTATGTTGTATCCATATGGAGGTTTCCTGAAATAGAGGTACCCCCAAATCTGTGAGAAATCCAGCTTCAGTCATGTCAAGTTCCCCTCAGCAATCCAACATGTCATCCGTGCCATACATGTCAGCATTCATCCAACCCTGCCAGGTTCATCACATGTCATAGCACAGACATCCCTGCTTTCTGCCGCAGGAATTCCTTTGGCCATTCAGGCACTGAAAGCCCACGTTGGCCTTAGAAGGCCATTACCGACTTCGTTGCTGCCATAGGTGGAAAACAATCTTTGCCGTTCGCTGCTGGGCTTGGGAAACCGAGAAGTGTAACAAGTTTGACTAGCAGTGCCACGAGCTACCTCACATTTGTAGCAGAGCCGGGCGATCTTGCTCGGCCGACTCAGTCTGCTGACTGTGTCTGCTTCCTGCTGCGGTCCTTCCTGATTGCTGCAGAGCTCTTTGGCAACCTGCTTTGGTCTTTGCTACAACCATTCTATCTCATTGTGGTGATCTCGGACAAGGGTGGCTGCTGTGCGCCCTGGCTTCATCGCGTCCGAGCTCTACGTCCTTGTGGTGATCTACGTGTGGGAGTTGCACCGGTCTTGAGCAGGCCGTGGGCACTCTCTCCTGCACCGGTCCTGAGCAGGCCGTGTGCGGGTGCTCCTCATAGCGCCGGTCCCGTGCAGGCCATGCGCTCTTCTACATCATTGAGGTGAGACGTTCATCCTTCAGTATGTCGCTGAGCCGAGACATTCAGGATGTGGCCATGTGCAACAGAGAGCTGAGCTTGTGGCATGATTATGCCAGGCATGTGCGACTGCAATGGGAGAGCACGCCCAACACAAAAGGCGACTACTTGGACCCGAACTGGCATCCAAGTTGACTGCCAAAGCTTGGAGCGTTACTCCTGACCTGGACCACCCCAAGCTGAGCAAGAAGAACGGATGCAAGTACTTGCTGAAGTTTCTTCAAGAACGACTTCGCAGGGCAGCAGTACCTGATGCTGAAGCACGTCTTGAAGACTTGCTCATAAGACTTCGAATGACTTCGACGTCCAGCAGGATGTCAATGAGTCAATGGGCAAATGAGGTGATGGAAGCCCACAGAAAGGTTCAACGAGCTATGATCAGAGCTCGACAGATCCAACGTTCAAAGGAGAAGACAGAAGGTAAGAATGAGCCTGAACCCCAGCGTGAACCTTCCTCTATGCCTACATCACCGAAGAGCCCTTCATGGACTTCACCGCTGAGCCCTACACGATCCTCCAGACCGAGCCCTATGCGCACTATTGCTGGCTATGGAACCGATCCCATCGCTGGCATCCAAGAATCTGGTGACGAGAGCGGAGACTTTGCTGCAGTTCCCCAACAAGAACTTGAAGCTGATGGAGACGGAGAAGAATGGTGGTCTGCTGAAGACTGGCGACGTTGAAGAAGGAGCAGAAGAAATGGTGGGAAGATCATGAGTCTTTCAGCGGTGAGGACTTGCCTTCGGATGAGCTGCAAGCTGAGGAGATGCAAGTCTTACCGGACGAAATCTTGGGTTGGTTGCTCTTGCGACGAGCCATGGGAACTCCTTGAGATTCTCTGACCTGGAGATCGCTCTTCGTGACCAAGAAGAAGAGTTTCTGGCCGCCGATCATGGACGAGGAGGACATCCCGCGAAGAAGAGATCCTTTTGGATTGTAGAAGAAGGAAATTGGCGAATGGTCGTCACCAACATGGACGAGCTGGAGGAGAACACTGAGATCCATTGGGTTGGCAACCAATTGCCGACAGATGTCAGTATGATCCGGGGCCTAACTACAACTCTGCCGAGACCTGTGAGGATGACGACATCTACTGGACTTGGGAGGCAGATGGCTGGCATGGCTATGTGCCAGACGGATGTGGCTCCTGGAGGGAAACTGATGGCTTTGGTGCCTTTTGGTCTTGTGAGGACCCATTAGCCGACCTGACTCCTGAGGAGACCATGCAAGGAATTGGATGAAGCATACATGGCCTATATGAGAACAAGGCTCGAACCTTCTTGCAAAGCCGGCAGCTGCAACATGCCAAAGGCACCAGCCGTGGATTCTTCCCTCTCTCAATCATCAAGGAGGGTGGCCAGGGCATCTTCAAGCTCTAAGCCGCTGTTTGCTGCTCAGGGCATGGATGGCTCTACAACGACTACCAGCTGAGGATGCGACATCTGTGGAGATAAAGGTCATGGATTCCGTCAGTGCTCAAAGAGATCCTCTACTACAGGAGGCAAGAAAGGTGCCTACTGGGTGGAGTCATTGACAACATCTTCACTGGCTTTTGTTGGAATGGTGAACGTCGTGCAGGACACCGTCCGCGACACAGCTGGCTATGGAGTGCTGGACCTTGGAGCAACAGAGACAGTTGGCTCTTTGGAAGCTTTGATGGAGATCAGGAGCCGTATTCATGGAATGCAAGAGCCTGTAGAGGTCTACACTGGATAGTTTGGTCGAAAGCCCTTCAGGTTTGGCAATGGGTCTGTGCAGTACAGCTTGAGCTACATCACCACAATCCCTCAACGACTTGGTGATCAACTGGTTCACCTTGGCATGTACACCATCGACGCTGAGAAGGTGCCGATTTTGGTGGGGATCAAGAGGCTCACCAAGCTTGGCTCTGTGATTGACATGAGTGGCCGCTGGATGGTCTTATATCCAACGTTTCTCCGGAGGTGAAGATACCACTTGCTCGGAGCAAAGCTGGCCACCTTTGGGTCAATCTTACCCAAGGCTGGCTCACTTTGAGCCGACCTTTGCAGCCAGAGCCAGCCGAGGAAGCATACATGGTGCGCAGTTTGGGTTTGGAAGTTGAAGCAACAGGCCATGAGGTTCACATCATCAAGTGCATGAACATGTCTGAGAAGCCGTTGCTGACAGCCGTTGGTGAATCTCATCATTTTGAAGATGTTCGGATGATGAATGAAGATGGAGATGAAGGTGATGCAGGTTAAGGTCAACATGATGAGGATGTTGAAAGTGATGAGCTGGCATTTCTCATGGCTCCAGATCACAGTCATCAACTGCTGCCTTCAGCAACCCAAGAGATGCGAGACAGGATCTTGCGACAGTTGTCAAGCCCAACGCTGTCTTCAACTCCAACCGCTGCTTGCCATGCCGCCCAAGAAGGCCACTACTGAGACCAAGGGCAATGCCAAGCCGAAGGCGAAGGCGCCGGGCCGGACACGGAGAAGCACGATTGGGATCGCGACGCTGGTCCAGATCCCCAAGATCCTCGAACAGTGGGTCCTCCATCTCACGGAAGCATGTGAGATAGCTCCAGCGGGACATGGCTCTCGGAGTGCCGCCAATCGTCGTGTGCGATGGGAGAGCTGCGAGGCGTGTGGCTTGCGCCTGTCCTACACTCCAGCATCATGCATGGGGCTCACACGGTCTGACCCGTCAAGCGGGACCACTCCATCAGGACACCGTGGACCAGATCAACGAGAAGAAGCCCGAGAACAAGAGCATCGAGCTGGTGGACAAGAAGATCGGCTATACCACGCCCAACAGCCTTCCTTGCAAGGAGAACCTGCTGAAGGCCGTGCGCAAGAAGGACGAGTGGGTCAAGCTCTAGACCGCCAAGGACGCCCAGAACAAGGGCTATCCCGAGCCGAAGTTCGACGACAAGTGGACCGAGGCCGAGAACCAGTTCCTCGATTCTACGGACCCAGCAGCGCTGGGATCAGATTCAGCGCCTTTGGATCATACGTCAAACCAATTCTGTCCGCCGATGATACCGGAGGAGCTCGCCGCCTACAAGAAGCAGCTGGAGGAGGAGATGACTCAGGCGCCGGGCAGAAAAGCCAGGAAAAGCAGAGGAGTCAGCAGAGAATCTGGAGTACTCTCAGAGGACTTACAGCAGACCAGGAAGGTTGGACACATGATGCAGGATGGCAAGAGCCTGGGGATGAACTATGAGGTTTCACTTGCAAGCAATTCAACTTCCAATTTTTCCACCACCACTATGGCAATTTCTTCGAAAGCCCAAGTGATTGATCCCACAGAGGGCAACAGCACAGGTTTCACCACAACTTCTGGCATTTTTCCGACGGAATCTACCACAAGCACTTTGCCTGCGAAGTCTTCTTCTAGTGGCAAGGAGGAAGAAGGACAATGATGACAACGAGGTGTTGGTCAACACGCTGGCAGATGAGGAGACAGCCTTCCTCGTGCAGGAGCTGAACAAGTTCAACAGCGAGATTGATGAGCCCTGTGCCACACTGAATGTCCTGATGGCTGTCCTCCCACAGTGCTGGAATTATGCTGTGAGGAGGACAGTGGTCTTACTAAGGCCATTGAACGCAGAGGGGGTCGAGGGATCCGTTGTGGACTTTTCAACGGCTGCGATTTGAACAAACAGAGTGGATTCAACAAGGTGATGGCATTGATAGATAGAGGAGGAAAGGCCTGACGCAGTTTGGGTGCGGTCCAACTTCAAGCATTCAAGAGCTGAACAAGCCGACGCCAGAGGGCATGGAGAAAGTTCAGGCGAAGGTTGCTAAGTCCCGCAAACTTGCTGGTCGTGCTGTGACATTGATGGAACTCCAAGTGGCTCGAGGTGGCGAAGTTATCCAAGAGTGGCCACGCTACAACAAAGGCTGGAAGTTCAACTGCGTCCAAACCTTTTGGAATCGCCGAGAACACCACTATATGCCTATGGCTTTGCCCATGGACTTTGTGCACCATGTGGTGGAGCAATAAAGAAGCCTTGGAGATTGCGGAGCGCGACGCGCCGCATTTGGAAGATGCAACGACTTTGCGAATGTCAAAAAGACCACATGTTCCTTGTGAAGGGGGCGGTCTGACCAGAAAGTCTACCCTCTACCCGTTGAAGATGTGTCAGCAGGCCGCACGAATGATGGAAGAGATCCACGGAGACTTGGTGGACAGCAGTTTTGCAGTCACCGATGCCACAGACTGCGACATGGACTGCCTCAAGACCTACACTGATCAAGAGCTGCAAACAACTGCTGGCGAGGTGGTCAAACCACATCCCAGTCGACAAACTTTCTCGAAGATGCTGCGTGATCGGATGCTGGTCAAGTGATTCGCACTTTGGCTTGTACTTTCCTGATTGTCCAGAAGCTGCAGTCCCTCCGTCGAGACGAGCTGTGACCATCGAGCAGGCTACTGAGCTGTGGGAGGTTATCCGACAAACATGGAGATCACTGTGGGCGACTTCACATACCACTTTCAGATCATCATCGACGAGGCTTCTGGCTACGGGGCAGCGAACTATCTGTTCAAGCACGATGCAGCACCTGGATGCAGCCGAAATGCAGCAACGATGGGGTGCATTGAAGCGCTCTACAAGGGATGGATCCAGTGCTTCGGATACCCCAAGATGATCAAGCTTGACAAAGAAGGGGCTCATCGAGGCCGACAATTGGAAAAGAAGGTCATGGAGTGGAAGCTCAAGCAGTAATTGCTGAGAGCCATGGCCAGATTGGCCAAGTGGAACGCATGATTGGCAACCTGAAAAGGAAGATGCTTGCTCACTTGAAATCTTCCGATGGCTCTCCAGAAGTTTTGCAGCATGGGCCTTGGTTGGAGCTCTCAACACTATGTCCAATGTGGGTGGCTACAGCCCTTGCAAACGGGTCTTTGGCCGCAACTTCTCCAACTCCATGCGACTCTTTGATGGACATGATCTTCCCTACTGGTCTGGAATGGCTTCATCAGCGAAGATGCAGCACTGGTCTGGAATGGCTTCATCAACGAAAATGCAGCACCAATTGCTCTGCCGACAAGAAGCAGAAAAGCATCACCGTGAGTTCATCTTGCGAGAGAAGACCAACCTGGCCTACAACACCAAGATGACAAAGATGGTGAGGTACGACCCTGGTGCTTTGGTCTATTACAAGCGATAACAGCCGCCTGCTGATCGCAACGAAAGACTTCACCAATCTTTGGATGTACCAAGACGGCGAGTGGCAAGATGGTATGGTCCGGCAAGAGTGCTGGCAACAGAAACAAAAGTTTCTTACGATGGTGCTGTGAGACAGCTTCACAATGTTTCTGGGATCATGGCATCTGGACGCTTCAAGAAGGTTCACACCAACCAACGTGAACAACCCATCGCCCAGGGAACTACGCAGTTGACCTTGCCCTGGACTTTTTAGGATTTGGCTTCTCTCATCAACAAAGGGGAGTATGACGATATGGTCAACCATGACTGAGCGACAGATGCGAGCTGATGCCAAGAAGACAAATATGGACTTTGAGGAGCATCAACGACAACAACGATCCATGGCAAAGCGACAATTGGAGGAGGAAGCTTCAGCATCAACGGGGCAGGAGCGAGCATCTGCAAGTACAGCCTCAAGACCAAGGACAGATCCCAAGCCTGAGGATGTTCCAATTTTGGAAGAGACGGAGGAGGACATCGCCCTGGAAGATGAGGAGATGGACCCTCGTCATCAAGTTCAACCTGGTCTTGAAGCTGACCGTATGATGAACGACCCCGAGCACTTTCCCATGCCACCACCTGATCCAGCAGCACTGTTTCGACATCCACTTTTCATTCAAGCGCGATGCAAGCATAAGATGAGCGAGAGGCCCTTCCATGTTCAGAGGCAAGAGTTTTTGCAACGGGGCACTGTGGAGACTGCGGATGAGGACATGCCTGTGGAGGACGCGACTGAGGTCAATGACATCTTCCTAGCTCAGGTGGACCGCTGTGACCTTGCCAACGCCGGCATCTAAGGCCGAGCGGAAGTATAGCGTGAAAGATCCTTCACGCTTCGATGCAAAGAAGCTTGCCAAGGCTGTTGGGGTGTCATGGCAGCGGCTCAACAATGAGCAACGAGCTGCAATGAAAGAAGCCAGGGGCATCAAGATCAAAAAATGGCTGGCAGCCCGTGTGTGCAAAGCAGCTGTGGGCGATGTACCGCCTGAACGCCTCATGCGTATGAGATGGGTCTTGGTGCTGAAGGGCGCAGATGACCCGAAAGTTGTCAAAGCAAAGGCAAGATTGGTCATCGTTGGATTTACCGATCCTGATCTTTGAGCTGAAGACGTCCCCAGTCCTACGCTCTCAAGAAGAGGTCGCCAATGATGGAACTTGGAAATCATCGCGGATGGTCAACTCTGAAATCCGATGCCAAAGCTGCGTTCTTGCAGACCAACGACACCCAGCAAAAGCGTCAGATCTTTGGAATGCCAATGACAGAGCTGCAGGAGGCAATGGACTTACCGCCTGGAGGCAAAGCTGCCTATGGCAATGGCCTATGGACTTACGGTGATACCCAAGGAGTTCTATCAGCACGTGGATGGCATTCTGCAAGGCTTCAAGCTATCACGCTTGAAGGTGGATCCTGCCATTTGGGTCCTCAAGGAGAAGGACAACATCACCGGCAAGACCGTGGTCTATGGCGCTATTGGTGCCCATGTGGATGACTTCCCGATGAAAAGAGCCAGAAATGGTGCGACTTTTTGGGGGAGTTCCGTGGGGCGGAACCTGGACGGGGCAAGATGCTCACAACACATGGCATCTGAGCCAATCCGAGTTCTGTGAAGGACTCAATCAGGTCACCGAGGATGGACAAGACAAGGATTTGACTGCCAATGCGCCAGTGCAGGGCGATCCTGGGCGCTGCACAGTGGAGGAGCTATCACCACAACATGCAGCCAAGCTGAGTCACCGACAAAGCCCTCTACCTCGTGGAGATCGCACTACGCTCATGCAAGGACAATAACAAGTTTGTGCGCGAGATCTACCACCTGAAGGATGAGAAGATTTCGGTGTATGACCTCAAGGCTGAGGATGACGCCGACATCATTGCTGTGGGCTGGAGCGATGCTGCTATAGCAAACCGTGTGCACCTCTCATCAACTGGAGGTTTTGTGATTGGGTTTGCTCACAGACAGATGCTGGAAGGAGTGCCAGGACCAGTAAGCCTTGTGAGCTGGAGGATGCACAAGCTTCGAGGTGTCTGCAGGTCAAGCTTAGCTGCAGAAGCTCAGGCCTTGGCTGAGTGTGAAGCTGAGCTATTTCTTGTCTGAGCTCTATGGCAAGAATTGCTTGGCGCTGAGCTGGACTTGGAGAACCCGTGGAACACCACCAAGCTGACGCCTGGTGTGCTGGTCGTGGATGCAAAGGCACTCTACGATACTCTGAGGCAACAGGATGTGCCAAACCTGTCGTCGAAAGAGAAGCACGCGGCCCTGGAAGTCTTGCGACTTTCCCAACACCTGGTGGAGCAGGCGACGATCTTATGTTGGTGAAATTCAGACCAGCAGCTGGCTGATGGGATGACAAAGATCTCTGCGCAGGATCGAGCCACGCAGTTCCTCAAGGGTAATCAGCGTTCTATGATGAGAGCTTCACAGCCGCCAAGAAACTGAAAGCGGTCAAAACGACAGCTGAGCCTGAAGTAGGTGTGAAGGATCCGACATGATTGGAACTGCTGAGTTCAACTTCGGGGCATGTGAAAATCCAGCTTCAGTCATGTCAAGTTCCCCTCAGCAATCCAACATGTCATCCGTGCCATACATGTCAGCATTCATCCAACCCTGCCAGGTTCATCACATGTCATAGCACAGACATCCATGCTTTCTGCCGCAGGGATCCCTTTGGCCATTCAGGCACTGAAAGCCCACGTTGGCCTTAGAAGGCCATTACCGACTTCGTTGCTGCCATGGGTGGAAAACCATCTTTGCCGTTGGCTGCTAGGCTTGGGAAACCGAGAAGTGTAACAAGTTTGACTAGCAGTGCCACGGGCTACCTCACAAAATCATCCATTTTAATGTTGTTTTCCATTATAAGCCATCCATTTGGTGGTATCATCATTTGTGGAACATCGCGCCATCGCAGCAGCCCCGAACATCTTGTGCCGAGTCAGGGGCCCCAGTATGGCCGTCGACATGAATATCATTATTTGTGTTTTTTCTTCTCGTCCTCCTGTGTTTTTGATATTCTGTATTTTGATATTAGATATAATAGGATGAATTGACGCTGCCAAGTGCTTTGAGAACCATCCCACTTAGTACGTTCACAAATGCTGACCCTAGACAATAAATTTCCTCTACTTGGACTATCCCATGAATTTATATTTATTTATGATTTAAAGATCTCACTTACTCACACCACAACATGACAAGCAAGTTTCTCTTGAGTCGTTCACGCAGGACGTCAATGACGTGATGTTGGACACATTGGACTCCGGAATCACCTACCGAGATGCAGTCTGTCGCTGGCTGAACGCCAAAACCGAACGTTGGAGGAAGTGGTGCCCTGCCATGAAATAGACACGCGATGGTTAACAAAAAAATGAATCTGAAGGTAGTTTTTTAACAGTTGGCAAGGCCAAAATGAAAGTTGATGTGGAAATTACCATGACATTTTGGGCCAAACAACCTAATTAGTCAGGTTCGCGGCTGGGGGGTGAAGGCAATCAAAAAATAGAATCCAAGTATATGATGTACTGCTAGTTTGATTTCTACATGTTGGTTCGAAACTTCATGTTTCTACCTAGTCACTCTGGGGGGAGAGGTATCAAGGGAAAAACTAGTAGGGACTGAAAACAAACAAACTTTGTACCTAAAAGGATAGGAGGGAAGGAGGGAGGAAAGAAGGAAGGAAGCAGGGAGGGAAGGAAGGAGGGGATGGGAGGAGAGGGAAGGGAAGGGAAGGGCTCTAATGCTACTACCACTGCTATTGTTTTTCTGTGTTATTCGTTTAACCCTTTTTGTGTTGTTGACCCCCTTGGCCAAAGAGTTTTTGCTTACAATGTATACTGTATATACCCTCAACTACTTAAGGTCTATAGTACTGGAGCCTTGGGGGGTAGACCACCATGGGTCTGAACTAGTGCTCGTACTACTATAGACCCCAAATATTTATATATTTCATTCTAGACCCTGGACATTGTGAACACCCAAAAAATAAACTACCATGTGATCTATTTTACAAGATGTTACAGGGAAATACAGATCATGTTGCAAGATATATCAAGATACAACATGTATCCCTACATGTTCATGTATACAATATATGTACTTAGTTGTCAACAAAATCATTCCCATGTCATCCATGCCGCAAACGAGCATTGCAACAAGTCTTGGAATGGTCTATGATTTTAAAATTCAATGATGGTGGCTTGATTTTGAAAGAAGCAGTGGTAGACATGAGTAGGCTGCGCTGGAGAAAGTAGGTTTCTACCAGGTAGCTTGGGTCTACTTTGATGTCATCGGGTTTCTTATGTTTTTTTGGACGGCCCACCCGAGGGAACACCATTCTAGACCTTCCCATTTCATCCATGCTGCAAACGAGCATTGCAACAAGTTTTGGAACGGTCTATGATTTTAAAATTAAATGATTG
>Ga0126342_10020983_pt1 | contig 10932 bp, 8 predicted proteins | sample Cyp1metagenome_FD_92528 | JGI IMG/M metagenome (GOLD analysis project Ga0126342, IMG submission 92528) | Coral microbial communities from Lord Howe Island, Old Settlement Bay, Australia - Cyphastrea 1 metagenome | ecosystem: Host-associated > Invertebrates > Cnidaria > Coral ... | reverse complement strand
GCAGATGGCGGGTTGAGGGGGGTCGTTGGGGGGGGGGCTGAGCTATAATATATATATATATATATATATATATGATATTCTATATATATATATATTAAATAGCTATGAACATGGGCGATTTGACCATCTGACCAAGGTGCAGGCATCTCAATAGTTTGCTCGTCTGACGGTCTCGAAGTCTCCCTGGGGATGGAAAAATTATCTCCAAGTCTTGGTCGTATTGGTACCCTCTGGTAAACATACAAAAAGCGATTGAACATGGCCATAGAAATAGTGGATTTTCCCATGAAAAATGGTGATTTCCATAGTTATGTTAGTTTACCAGAGGGTAATCAGTATTCTTGGGATCCCCAAATCAAGTTTCATCCACTGCTACTAGGTCGTTATTTCTACAATATTTCTAGCCCAATTTTTAGTAGTGGGGATGGTTTGACCGATGGATCAATGGTTCCCACTACAGTAACATACAAGGTGGTGCCCCCCCTCAGTTTTGAGTCGGTTATAAACCCATGAAAATTGTAGATATAATTATCACCAACAAAAACCATAGTTATTGGAGTTATTTGATGTTATTTGCACCAACTGAGCTATCGAACGGGGGCAGACATACGCCGCCAAAATCTCCGCCACAGGAAAGGGTGAAGGAGAAGGTGGAGGCTTGGGGGTCAATTTTGGGCGAAGGATTTTTCGGAAAATTGTAGCATGTAAAGTAGAGAGGGTGGTCATGGAAACTATGTTTTGCTTTGGTGTTTCCAAATGCGATCATGTGTGTTTCTAGTGTTTGACTTCAAAGCTGCTAGCTCAAGCACCAGCTCTCGTTAAGGTCTCGACATTCTTTCTGGCACCTGTACCCTTTGGTTAGCTAATTACTTATCGAACTGGAAAATCACCATGATTACTTGGTAAATCATCACAAATTATCTATAGATGGTTCGTTTTTAAGTAACCAGAGGTACCATTTTGACCAGTTGCGTATCATTGTCTCCGATGTTGGTTGGTCCAAAATCCTTTGATTTCTCCCTGATTGAGAGGTTGAAACCCTGTGAGTACCCCTATCTTCGTGTTGGTTGCATTCCCATTTGTTGCATGGTTAATATTCGCATCCCGATTTATTAACAACCCCAATTTGGCTGCTCCACATCACCGTGTTTGTTCGTTATACACTCACATTTGGGTTCACATTCTTTTTGGTAACATTTCGATCAACCCAAACATATACATATAAAAGTTCGAAACTTGGTCATCATGGCGTCTCAGTGTCATATATAACATCCAACGTTTCACATGTGCAAAATTCGATCTTTTAGGGAACCCCTAGAAATAGTTTCTATAATGATTGAAGAAAGTCATTACCCGATCTTGCTCTGCAAGGTGGAAAGGGCAAAGGTAAGCGTGGCGACAAGGGCAAAGGAGGCCACATCTTTGGGGCTAATATGGTAAACCCTGGTTGCCATAAAGAACTACCAGTTGGGGAATGATAGTTACCACCCACCCATCTAGAATCTATAGTGGTATTAATATTGGGTTTACCACAGTAACATGATGGCTCACATGATTTGAGTTTTTCAAATTGCTCGGATGGAACCCAAATAGTGATCATTTCCAATTCTGAGAGATCCGAGAGGTGAGAACTTCAGGGTGCCCTTGATGAGGTGGGTGATGTTCCATATTCGTGATGTTTCATGTCTATCTGGAATGATCCACCGATGGTCAGGAGTTTCGGAACGGCTTGAAGTCAGTAATCATACATAAGTCGGGTTTGGCAATCAACACTGGTTGGTGGTTTGGATTTTTTTCCCATATGTTGGGAAGAATCATCCCAACTGACTAATATTTTTCAGAGGGGTTGAAACCACCAAAAACCGGGAGCAACTTCGCTGAAAATCGACCATGGGATGACTCAGATGGAATGGTGAGTTCCATGGTTGTTTGAAATCAGCCGACAATGTTACCCTCTGGTAAACTAACATAACTATGGAAAATGACCATTTTGTTTAGGTAAATCAATTATAAATAGCAATTTTCAATCCCTAGCCATCCCAAACACATGCTGAACATATGCTTCCCATGTCGTGCACATGCTGATTGATTCCTTCTTGGGCCTGCCCAAAAACCATCCTCCGGGAAAAGTGGCTATTAATAGCTATATTAAATTAGCAGAGGGTATACCGTAACAACAAACCTGCTATGTTTCATCAACGAAATTATCGGAAAGAATTCCATTCGGAGTGCCACATCCTAAGGAAATTACAAACCATGGAGTGTTCAGCATACCATAAACCATTTGACATGTTTAAACATTACGTATTTCATGTTATATCCTACATATTCTGGTGGGTGGTTTGGAACATGTTTATACATGTTTTATTTGTCCATTCAGTTGGGAATTTCATAAGCCCAACTGACTTTCAGATTTTTCAGAGGGGGTGGTATACCACAAACCAGTATTTCATGTTATATCCATCCAAGAATCGAAATTGATTACATGTTGCTTTTATCCTACTTTCGATGGAGATTTAAATGTTATATCCTACTTGTATATACTTGAATATGTAATGATTTACATGTTATATCCATCATGTTATATCTGTTGAAAATCTCCATGTCAACCATTGAAAGTTGATCTCCGAGAACAACCTCTCCGCATGTTTTTCCGCCGATGCCGCAGGTCCTAAGCAACTGCCAGGCGCAACCCGGGCACTGTGCAGAATCTGTAGCCCAAAAAATAACTGGTTAATGAATGTTAATGATCCCAAAATGGAAAGAGTTTAACATCGGATATAATCGGAAAATGGATGATAATCGGATATACTGTAATCGGTTTTGACCCTATATTGGTTGATTTCATGGGATGTACATGGTATTTTCATAGGGATTCTTTGGAGTTGTCTAATTTGTTGTGGTGATATTGGGCTGCACATCAAGTCTTTTGCACCAACAAAGGCTATCATGGAAAACCAGCCACTGATCAAACCATTGGTGCGATCAAAGCCATGTTTCGCATGCTCTCCCACTACTACTAAGCCCTATACCCATCAACAATGTGTTAATATGGAGGTTTCCTGAAATAGAGGTAACCCCAAATCATCCAATTTGAGATTGGTATTTTCCATGAAATAAACCATCCAGCTATTGAGGGATCCCCCATTTTATGGAAACCCCCATATATCACTTACAAACCATTACAAAGCCATACCCATGGATGAGGGATTCCTTTTTACGATATAATTACTATCATTACTAAGCCTTATATAGGGCTTTAACAAGTGTACTATAATTCCTATCATTACTAATTATATCTCATTATGATATACTATCATTATCTATCATTACTATCATTTCTATCAACAAAGGTTTTTAAAAAATGTTTCCCACTAAGCCACAGGCCTCGCCGGCCTGAATGGTGGCCTGGCCGTTGGGCCCCTGCCTGGCTCCCCCATGCCCTGTGGGCCCTGCGGACCTTGCGCAGGCGACGGGAAAAAACTTGGGAAAACCCAGAAAAACATGGGGGAAGTCCGCGTAAAACGGGAAAAAAACCGGGAAAAACTGTGAAATTCTAGGTAAAATGGGGAAGACCTGGGAAAAATGATGGGTTTTGCCAGCAAAAAGCAAAGGTAAACCATCGAAAGTTGGGTCGAAACTAGGTTTGGGCATGGAGAATATGTCTAAAAGCAGATTGTTCAAGTTCTGGCCTTTGCCCTCAACTATTGCCAGGTAGACTTTTGATAGGGGTCCCAAATAGAAAGAGAAGTGATCGCCCTTTGTTTCGAGGATGACGACTGTGTCTATCTATTTTTGTGGGACCCGTTTGATGCATATTTATGATTATATGATATTATATGCATGTATAGAAACAGATACAGATAAAGATATAGATACAATTTTATGCGTACAAATAAGCATGATGATTACAGATGTATATATACGCCCTTATATTGTGCCCACCCCTACGTGTATATACCTATCTATATATGGATAGACATATACATGTGTATATATATATACATATAAATGCATGGCACATATATGTGCAATATACTTCCACATATGTATGTATGCATGAGATCAATACTTTCTTTATTGCATATGCATGAAAATACTCATAGATTAGCTTGGATTAGACTTAGACTTAGATTTCTATAGGTTGCGATGTTTCACTCGTATACATCATAGATACAGGACATGTCTTGGTGCCCCCCAGTTATAAATGGGTCATGATCCCATGAAAACTGATATATCACCAACAAAAACAATAATTAACAATAGATATATCTACGTAAAGTATATCACCTATATCTAAGTTGGTGCGTTTATATTTCCATCCTATTAACTATAGATACTGGTTGGTGGTTTCAAACATTTTTTATTTTCCATAATATATGGGATAATCCCAACCCCATTGACGTTCATATTTTTCAAGATGGTTAAAACCACCAACCAGTCATTGATCGATATAGAATACCATGGCCTTATATGGTACAGTACCTCTATTTTAGGATCCTGGAATGACCATTGATATATCCCATATATCATAAGCTAATTGGAGTTATAAACGCACGCACCGAGCGCTTCCGACCTGGAAAACCACCCGCCAGGTGGCTGCGGTTTGCCGGGTGCTGGACTGATGGTTCTGGCGTTGGTTGATGTCGTTACCTTGCAATGGTTTATAGCTAGCTAAAACGAAATGCTGGTAGTGGTTATAGCATTGTTATAGCTGTATAAATTACATGTTAATGAGTTATATACCATTATATACCGTAACAAAATTCAATGGTTATCCATTCAAAATGCTGGCTGATTCATGACAGCTAAGTGTGTGCATGTTTTCCTTGCTGAACTCTTGGATTCATGGAGATATAACGAAGTAGTTCATTAATGTTTTTTTTGAAACCAACAAAACATCACTGGCTCCAGTTTGTAGAGGATCTAAGCATGTTTAACCAAGGATTCATTAGTGAGCTATTGGACCATTGATTATGAGTAAATGTGCTTAGTAAGTGGGCTTAGTGCACCCAAATGGGATGAGCAGTTTTGAGCCATCGGATGATCATCTGATCAGACTATCGCTGTGGATTGGTTAAAGGAGTTATACCCTCTGGTAAATTAACAGTTGGACCCTCAAAAGTTAGCATGCTTTTAATGGAACTAATCTTCCAATCCCTATCTGTCAGGGTTTAATTGTCTGGAGTTATACTAATTGGTTTATTGCGGATTATGAACTAACCCAGAAGAGAAATATTTACACATCAACCAGTATAAAAAGTATATTGAGGTGGGATATGGGCATTTCTCATGGCACAACTGGGGAAGGCTTGGATGAAAAGAAGTTCAACCATCAAAATTGGGGTTTTGGCCAACAGAATGTGGAGATTTAACAAAAACAATCTGGGCACAATCATTGGTGCTGGGTGGTTTCTCAACTTTAGTGTGTTGCTGCAAATAGGAGCATATAAAAACCAGCGGTTTCTTTTTTGTCAGGGTATCCAAGATTGGCAATGGTTAGAAAAAATGGTGCCCATAGTCATGGGTTGGATAGTTTTTAGAACAACATTGCCAGCCAGAAATTCTACTAGACAAACCAGAAGGGGAATCTAATGAACCAAAAAGTGATACCCCATCCATGACCAAACTGAATAGTTAGCCAACAAAAACTGGTTGGTGGTTTGGAACATTTTTCCCATATATTGGGAATTTCATCATCCCAACTGACGAAATCATATTTTTCAGAGGGGTAGGTCAACCACCAACCAGAAAAGGATCTTTCCTCCATTCTTGGACGGATGTCTGATCCGCACAGTTTGATTTACCCTCCGGTAAACTAGCAGTTTGCTGTTGAAAATGGCCATAGAAATCGTAGATTTACCCATGAATAGCATGGTGATTTTCTATAGTTATGTGAACGTTTACCAGAGGGTATAGCTTCGGCCTGGGGATTGCCATTTATATCCCACCAAAAGTTGTCTCGCACCAATCCCCGCGACATCATGGAGTACGTCATGGAATATGTCCGTCCCTGCAATTGGCCAAAAATCTACGGCCAATATGCCAATGTCACAACTGGGGATATACATCTTCGCGTTCCCAAACTTGGATGGCTAGTTTAACTGGAAAATAACCATAACCAGCAAAAGTCTTGTTTGTTGTGGACTAATTACCAAAGATTGACCACGTTCATACATATGCATCAAAACTTATCGATCTGCCTTGAGGTATTTTTGGAAATCAGCATTTTCCAGAAAAAATCAGCAGGTGCATATCAAACGAATGAAAATTCCGTTGAAACCTGTGATTGCAATGTTGAAATACCATCTGGTAATTTAACAATTTGCTATTGAAAATTGCCATATTTATAGTGAGTTTTCCCATTAAACATGGTGATTTTCCATCGTTTTTTGTTAACGTTTACCAGGCCGGGTAGATGAGTTTCCAAGCGCCTTAACGATGCCTGGAACATCCTGGAACCTGAAAGAATCGTTTTACTAAACAAATCTGGGATTCATCCTATTCATATTAACCATTCATAACCATGAATAGTGCTTCTTAATGGTTATTAATGGTTAATAATAAGTATTCCTGGCTGGTGGTTTGGAACCATGGAATTTTGAATGATTTTCCAGAAACAGGGGAATGAAATAATCACCCCAACTGACGAACTTATATTTTTCAGAGAAGTAGGTATACCACCAACCAGGTTTTACTAAAAGTGACGGTTTAAAGATTTGTGATTTTTTATCGAACATTGCACACACCGTCTCGAAATAGCGGGCCTTCAAAGACGTAGTGTGTCCTGTTGTTTGAACAATGGGATTTTCTCGAACATCCACTTGTTTCTGAGCAAACTTTTTAATATTTGATTGTCTTGGACTGGTGTGATTTGAATAATTATGTTCGAAGTGGTTTTTGCGATAAGTGGGAGAGTTCATTGGATATTGAAAGTTACATATAGTTTATCAATTTTTGTCATTCCACGCTATCTAAGCTGATAGCTTCTACAGGTGGCTTGAGAATCTGGTTTCGAAGAGTGAAGTGACCTCATCAGATCTGTTGCTACCGATAGAGAGCTAGGTGGCCGATGGGCTAGAAACAGTCCCTGGAGCTTGGTTGTTTCAAGATGGCTCAAGTGGTGATGTGCAATCAGACATGATTCTACAAATTGGGGCGGAGATCAACAGATTGGATGTTTCTATCTCAGCCGTCAGCAAGATGGTGTTTCATTGAGCATACAGAATTGTGAAGGAACTGGCAGCGCCGAATGACGATGAAACATTGATTTGAACCGGGAAGGTCTTATCGAGTATAGATACAAAAGTGTTTGAACCAAGCGGGGGGCTTTCCAGCAAGATCTTGAGCGGTGAGGTTATTTCATCCGGATTGGGGGTAATCCTCTTGACACCAAGCTGAACAAGAAAAAGATTCAAAGGTTGCTTATGTGCGATTTATCCAATATTCCTCTTCAAACTTTGCACAAAATCGCATCAGCAGATGATTTTCCTTTGGCTGAAACTTTGAAGCAAATGTGCCAATTGACCAGATTGGTAAAGCGTTTGATCAAACAAGACGTTAGTGACCGTTTGGTCAAAGGAATCAAAAATCCGGAGAACTGCCGATCTGTTGGTGATTGCAGCCATTGTCTCATGACCAGGCTGTAGTCTCCCAGTTTATGCAGGGTGTTTTCCCTTCCAAGAATGTTTTTCCCTGCTTTGATTTGTGACATTCGCAGTTATCATGTCCATGTTATCTTCCTATGGCTTTCCTTTCTGTTCCATTTACTTCCTATCATTTCCTTACTTGCCTTTAATTTGACAAGTAATTATGTACTCATTATTTCCCAATTAGTTCCCTACTGTTTCCCTGCTATTTACTCGTCTACTGGTCAGCCGCAACTTCCTACTGGTGCATCTCAGCTTTTGCATCCTCTTCATCGTCAAATCAGTCAAATCCAACGCTTGTCGTGTTCAAATCGCAATCTTGGGCTTAAACTCCATTAAAACCCAAATTCTCAAGAGTTGAAGCTCATTATTGTTGTTTTTATACCCAATATATATATATATGTATATAATTATTTCTATATATATATATATATACACACACCATTAAATTGTTACCATTCCTTTCAAGGAAAAAAAACCTGCCCCTTCCGCAGGAAAGCCTATGGCCATGCCCGGCTCCGGCGGGGCGAAGACGGGCTTGGTGAAGCCGCTTGGTGGCGGATCACGTTCCAATTTCCAGCAATGGGAAGATCATGGGAGTATTAGGAAAAGATCATGGGGTAATGATGGTTAATAATGGTTGATAATGGTTAATCATCACTGTAATGATGGTTAATAATGGTTGATAATGGTTAATAATCACTGTAATGATGGTTAATAATGGTTGATAATGGTTAATAATCACTGTAATGATGGTTAATAATGGTTGATAATGGTTAATAATCACTGGTTGGTGGTTTGGAACATGAATTTGATGTTCCCCTTCCTAGTTGGGATGATGATCCAATCTGACTTTCATATTTTTCAGGGCGGTGGCTCAACCACCAATTTGTTTGAATTGGAGGTTGAAGATTGGATAATCTCCATCAAACAATTGGATTTCATGATATTTCGTAAGGGATGTTTGGGATATTAACCTCCATTTTTTTTTAGCGTGGCCAGGGAACATGGCTTATGTTTATAGTTATGTTGAGTTACCAGAGGGTTATGTTGGCTACCAGAGGGTGATGGGAATACAAAAACAGTTGTTCCATCCTATTCTAGGTGATAGGTGCATGATAGCGACAAGGCTCATAAATTTACCGAATTTGACCTCTTAGTTTACCCCACAGGACTTTCGTCAAGTCTAATATAAGCCAGTTATAAGTTGGGGACCCCTGCAACAAGTTGGGATTATTTTGGGCCCCAGTGAATGATCTCCATAACTGAAACATCCTGGAGATGGGGTCCCGTTTTTCTCTGGGATTGATGGATCACCCAATTTACCAACGGTCATCGATGGTCATCCGGGTTCCAGGTATATGTAGTATGTACATTCAACGTTGTCTAAAAACACGGTGGGGCTAGCGCATGCCCTATTGTCGATTCGATTCGGAATAGCTTATGTGATACAATGGGGTATAATATGTATAATGGGATCTACGTCAGTACATGGGTATACACAGTGCAGTGGTCAATGCTGGGCAAGACTTAGGACTACCCCGGTACCAGATTTTCTCCCTTGGGGATCACCGGACAAATATGGTGAAGAATGTGCAGGATGGGGCCCCCAAGATAGCGTTCAGTTGCCTTATAAGTGGCTGAATTCTATGGTTTATGGTAGATATAACTATAGTTAATGGGGATTATAAGGGTGTATAAACAAACTTATAACTGCGGGGCCCCATCCTGTGGGAATATTGGGGGGATAGATACCTTCAAACAATCTGGATTTATTTGCCATAGACTTAGATGATGTTTGATCATGTTTTATGATGAGGGAAATGGGAATATATGCTTTGAAGCATTCTGGCTATAATCCCATGCCATCTCAGAGAAGTCTCAGAGCTACGATATGTTCTGATCAACCTTGCTTTGATTATGTATTCAGCCACACTTTGATGTTTATCCTTTTTGGGATTAAATAGGTAAACACCATGTTTCACTACAGGTTAAACTGTTGGAAGGGGATCCACAAATCATCCAGTAGCAACTGGGATGATAGCCCAAAGTTGGTAATTTGACGTATTTCACGTAGGGACATTGACGAACCCTCAACTTGTTTGCTGAAAACATCTGAAAACGCTATCCAGTAAGAAGTGAAAGTATATTGCTATAGTTGGAGGGGTTGTACCCCAACTTCTGGTGGTTACCATAGTTGTAAGCATTTTGTTCAGCCCCCAAGCCTGCACCCGAAAGTAGCTTCTGCATCTCATAAAATCCCATTAGATCAACATGTTTAGATTCAACCATATGGTTTAATCAGTTTAATCATCCCATTTTTCTTCCCAGGTCCAGGGTTTCTGCGCAGGTTCTTTAACGATGAGAAGGGCTTCGGTTTCATCAAGCAAGATGATGGTGGCACCGATTTGTTTGTCCATCGACGCTTAGACCGAAAACGTATTCGTGGCACGGCGTAGATCTTTTACGCCCTCAAGAAGTGTTTCTCCCAATGGGGATTTAATGATGATTTAATGGTGCTTTAAATGATTCAGTGGGATTTAATGGTGGTTTACTGGGATTTACTGGTGATTTATTGGGATTTGATTTAATGCTGATTTAGTTGTGATATGTTGTGATTTAATGGGATTTAAGGGGATATTATAAATGGGCTGACGCCCTGGTGCCGCCGACCCCCCGAAAAGATGTTTGACAAGGCTTGGCAGGTAGGGTGGTGTAGAAGAAAGCGGGAAACAACAGGGGACTCTTCGAAGGCTTGAGGTAGTGTGGTCAGGCGCGGCCTGTAAAACCAATGGCGGCAAGTTACAGCGCAAGACCCTTGCAAGGTCGGGCAGGCAGGGTGCTTCGGAACCAAAGGTAGCAAACGGCTGTTCCGACACTGTTAGGAAGTCGGGTAGGGTCGTGTAGAAGCAAGGGTAGCAGTTGGTAGTGTGGAACCCGTGAAGAGAGCATGGAGACGGCGGAGCAGGTAGGGTGGGACGCTTAGTTTTAAAAGGGACGTGTATAGAAGGGTGGGCAGGTGCGGCCGTGAGAGACTGGCAGGTGTGGGCAGTTGCGAAGAGGCGCGCAGGTGCAATGAAGAGCGGCGAAAACGTGAAAAGAGGGGTTGCAGGGATTGGGAGGGGGGGGCCTTGCAGAACCAAAGGGGCCAGAGAGGAGGTGGGAGATGTGAAAAGAAACAGCCGCAGGCTGGGCAAGTGGGTCTGTTGTATTTTGCAGGTGGCAGGCAGGTGCGAAACAGGCGGGAAGGTTGGATACGGTGGCGGGCAGGTGGTGGGAGTGG
>Ga0126342_10020982_pt1 | contig 10932 bp, 13 predicted proteins | sample Cyp1metagenome_FD_92528 | JGI IMG/M metagenome (GOLD analysis project Ga0126342, IMG submission 92528) | Coral microbial communities from Lord Howe Island, Old Settlement Bay, Australia - Cyphastrea 1 metagenome | ecosystem: Host-associated > Invertebrates > Cnidaria > Coral ... | reverse complement strand
TCAGAAGCTTCGGCGCCGTGCTTTGAAAACCGGCTCGTTTTTGACGTGGCCGACTCCCGAGCAGAAAGGGGTGATGAATTTCGAAAATTTGGCCCTGAACCATGAAGTGATTGAAATTTTGATTCGTCTATGGGCCCCCCAGTGGGCAGAGCCTATCATGATACCGGTGGACAATTTGAAGAATGAGGCTACCTGGGGCGCCCAAAGTAGCCCAAAAAAGTGTGATATTCAAAAAAAACTACTTTTTGAAGATCCAGGATGGGAAATATCAGAAAAAATGAAATATCGCAATTTTCATCATTTCAGGGATTTTTGGGTTCTTCACACCCTTTGGCCGCCCTTTCCGTTGCAGTGATCAAAGTAGACCGGAGTAGAGCGGCCTCACCACCCTGTTCATGGCAAATCCTGCCGAGGTGCCTCCCCGCCCTGCTTGCAAGCTGTGGTTCTGGCATCTGACAACAAACTCTCACTTACTTTAAGCCTAAATGCAGAATTTTGGATCAAACAAAATTTGGGTTTTACTACCATGGCGAAATGCCTTGAGGGTTGCTCGGCTGCTTCTCACCAACGCTTGAAAGATGAAGGACCCAGTGTCCAGTGCTTTTTAGTTTTCAGTGCTTGTTATTTTTGGGTCATGGTGCTCCCCCCACAGACTAAACTTTTTGATGTGACTGCAGCAGGACTGGTAGATCTTCCCAATTCCTTTTGGGACGCCGCTGTGAAAGCTCTCTACCCGAAGGGCGTCTCTTGCATCAACGGAACATGTTTTTGGCAAGCCAAGGTTTCAATTTCAAACCGTTTTTGTTTATACCACTTGTAGCTCAGGTGGCAACGGATCCAGATACCCTGATTGATGAAATCATTTGCAACGTCAATAGCGGCGGTATTTGCCATATGCTGAAGAAGAAACATGAAGGCTGGTTTCTTTGGTTGCTTCAATTCTTGTAGCCCCCGCTTTTGAAATTCCGGGCCCAGGTCTCCAAATCGATTTTACACCCCGTGGCCCTCCAGGTGGCACTACAAAGCGCATCTCTGAGCCTGTCGATGTCGAGTGATATATACATATAGGAACCTGAAGCGAAAAATGGGACCCGGGGCCTATGCGTGGAGAGTGCCCATGCATGCTAGGTGTGGTTGATAGATCTGTGGCAAATTGCTCAACCCAAATCGCAGGTGACATGGCTAGCCGATGAGACTCCAAACTGAAGGCCCGCTTGGTAATGGGATTTTGGTCAACATATCTTGTTGGTGTTCCCCATCCTGGATCTTTAAAAAGTAGGTCTTGTTGAATATCACACTTTTTCTGGCTACTTTGGGCGCCCCTTGGACATATTTCTAATATCAAGCAGGCAATATATATATATTATATAGTGATATTATGATACTAAAGGTGAGTTGTGACATGTTCAACCTATAGCATGATAGCTAACGGGTACATCCCCTAATTATAGGAGTCTCATCCCACCATGGGTTTCAGCGCCGGAGGTCCCTTCACATCTTCGAAGTTTTTGCATCGCCTGGCAGGCCGGTCTAAACGGCCAAAGTGGTTGGGATTCAGACATCGATTTTTGAGCCAAGCCCATCGCATTCAAAATTATATCATTGGTTGTCTCAGGTTGGTGATTGGGAATTGATCGGGTGAAAAAATCAGCATTGTGGTGGGACCCGTTTTCTTATTTCATCTATGTGCCCGCTTGCCAGGCAGCTCTCTGTTCCCATGGTCTGGTGGAGGCCGGGCTGTCCGTCAGTGGTTCGGGTGACAATTTCTTAACAATATTTGGGTAATCTTATATCTATCTTTTTGGGGTTTTAAATGTGAAGCATTCTAATATATGATCATGGCTGTTTGTGGATTCGGTACAATTCTTATAGCCATTTGGGAGGCCAAGGTTGTATACATAGGATCTCGGGATGGCTGCACTTGAAGTCCAGTTGCCTGAACAGGGGCACCTGGCAAATGGATGGGAACAGTGTTGTCCGATTAGGCACCTGCTGCGTAGCGATGGGCGTTTGTTGCGCTGGCCAAGTGTGAAGTTGACAGGTGTTCCCTCTAAAAGGTCTGTGAACCTGAATGAGCAGGTGTTGCAGGTTGCTATTCGAGAGTGGGCCCAGGTGTGCCCAGTTCCAAAAGGTCCACCGATTTCATGGTTGAAGGCTGAGGCGGGGTTGCTGCCACGAGCTACACTTGGTCTATACACTCCATTGTCTTTAGTAAAAACGCAATAATTTAATATGGGGATCCATGTGCAAAATAAGGTGACATTTTGGGGGACAACAAGGCCATCTCCATGATCATTGGTCTTTCGATATGTTGTTTTTAGTGCAGGTCCGTGAAATCTACGCACTCATGAATGCTGACCTCGATGCTATCGGCATTTACCTCGACTCTTGGGGGGTGAAGCGGATGGTGTCGTTCATCATTCGTCGCTGGAAGTCTCCGAGCACTGCGCTGGGTCAGAAGGACATTTTTTGGTATTTACATATTATAAGCATGCATGATATATATATATATATATATATATATAGTATATGTATATTATATATATAATACTATTAGTTTAGGGTTTACGGTTGAGGGTTTTATATTATAAATATACTACATATAATATATTATTTTAGGGTTTAGGGTTGAGGGTTTAGGGTATTATATTATATTTAATATACTATATAATATACTATTTTAGGGTTTAGGGTTGAGGGTTTAGGGTATTATATTATATATTACAATATTGCCTCATTCTACCTTTAACTCCTGAAACTCCCCATGCATCAATCTTATGTTTTTTGGTGTGCTCCCTGTAGGATGGCTACATGCGAAGACTGTTTGCGACTTTGTCCTACTACTGGGGTGATGCTCCTGGAGATGACGATGCGGACCAGGATGGGCCGGATGACAACGGCGATGATGATGACGATGACGGTCCGGGGAATGGTGATGCTTGCACGGTTGATGCCTATGTTGCCCCCTCTCCCGAGCCTCCTGCTTCTTGTGGTTCCCCGAAGCCATCCAATGAGTCCGTCGAAGACATGAAAGCGAGGATTGCTGAGTTGAGGCCCCCAAGTTTGGAAATTCAAAGCATGCAACATATTGTATCATGGGGTTTCTTGTCCCTGCTACATGGACTTATTTGGTGCTTGTTCGCTTGTGAGGCTGCAGTTGCAGAAGAGGAAGGACTCCAAGTCTGTTTCAAGTGCTTCGCTGAGCTGCTGGGTTGCGCTTTTCGGGTTGTCGGCAGTCTTACAAGAATTATCCTGGTTTATCCACCCCCTTTTGCACAACATAGGCACCTCACCTTCAGAATTATCCTGGTTTATACCCCCCTTTTTGCAGAACTTAGGCACCTCCCCTTCAGAATTATCCTGGTTTATCCTCCCCTTTTTTGCATAACTTAGGCACCTCACCTTCAGAGTTATCCTGGTTTATTACCCCACCCTTTTGCACAACTTATGCACCTCCCGTTCAGAATTAGCCTGGTTTATCAACCCCTTTTCGCACAACTTAGGCACGTCACCTTCACCTGATGCAGTTGACACGCTTCCCTACGAAGCCGAGACCCATGCCAAGATGATGCAATCTGCCGCTGAGCCGATTGAAATTGATGACACCCAGCCTGTCTTGCCACCACCCAGCCTGGAGGTACCCAGTCCGGCTGGCGAAGTGTCTGAGCCATCGGTCCCTGTGTTGGATAATGCATCCCCAGCACCTTCGGCAGTTGAGGCATCAGCCAAAACTGTGAAAGAAGGCAAGGTCCCAACTCCGCCCCCCGTGCAGCAGCCGGCAGCTGAGGCAAAGGCTACTACTCCTGAGCCTGTGGAGCCCGTTTCTGTTCCAAAGGTTCCTACTACTGTTGGTGACTCAAAGGGAAAGGTACCACCGGCACAGGGGAATGGTGATGATGTTCTAGACTTTGGGGGTTGCCCTTCGCGTGTTGGGCAGCACAGGGAGAAAAAGGAGTCAGAACCCAAAAGAGGGCGTCCAAAGGGAAAGGCAAAGAGCGCACCCAAGTCCAGAGCAGAGGCACGTAAGAAAAGATCGCCCAAGTCCAAAGCAGAGCCAAAGAAAGCAACCAGCAAGACCAAGAAACAGGCACTGAACACCCCTTCCCCAAAGCGTCCTGCGGCTGAAAAGCCAGACTCCACTGAGAAGGCCCCGAAGAAACGCAAAGCACGAGCTCCCAAAGCTGCCCCAGGTGATGATCCCCCACCAGAGGTTGCAGAAAAGAAGGCAAAGGTTTCTGGTGAAAAAACTTTTGCACGCAGGTACCGGCCAACCAACCCAGAGAGTTCCAAGAGATGGGAGGCCATCAGAGATGTGTTTCAGTCCCGTTTGCGTTCGCAGTTGACGGGGCCTCTGACCAAGCACGAGGCCGAAAGTTTCAACAAGAATATTTTTTTACAGCCCGTTTTTGCATTCCAAATAAAAAACACCTAAAAAGGAACCCCCCACCCCCCGGGGGGGTTCCTTTTCAGGGTTTTTAGGTGTTCCTGAAGATTTGGTGGTTTTGGTGCATTTGGAGAAAGATAGTTTGAAGGTCAGATAGTCTCATCCAAAAGACCCATGGCTATAATTTCAGATATATACTGCACGATACACACACCAGAAAATAATACTATAGAGAACTCAAAATAAAACGAACCAGGATTAACAAAAGAACTTTTTGAGACTGCACTATGGTGATCTATATATATATATAGGGTTTGTATTTGGGGATTGGGTCATTGTCCAAACTCCTGTTTTTGCAGGATGCGTTTTGGACCCACTGCATCGAGTTCATCAAGAAGAACGCCGATTCCGTCAAGACCAATGGAGTGGCTGGCACCCTTACCGAAATGGTAGATACTGCGGCCTATGACTACCTTACCCTTGTTCGAGCTGGGAAAGCCTAGCTGTAATTATAGCAGTTGATTTTGACCAGAGTCAATCGACCTGCGCACAGAAGCTACTGGTGTTTTGCTTTTTCTAGATTGTAGTTCTCACTGCAGGGGTGCAAGGCATCTTTTAGCGACCTTTACATGGATCTATGGGCTTTCAAGAATCAAGCGTGGGAAAAAACTCATGCCAACATCTTTGATTTCAATTCCTGTGAGTTGTGGCTGGCGTAGTGGCCCTGAACGTTTTTAAAGGGGAAATGTGTTTGGCATTAGCCGGGGTCGCTGGGCAGGTGAGGCATGCGTCCTGGACAAGCCTTTTTAGCTCGGCGAGGGTATCTATCAGGCTCCTTCCCTCCCATCCCTTGCATGCACATTATTTTCTACAAAATGTGGTCACCATTTTGCCCGAATTAGTTTGAATGTTTTATTCAACGCTACGCAGTGAGATTTTTGCTCGACCTTCTAAGTGTAGCGCGGATCTGGCCATGGTGCCCGAAGCTTTGCTCCACTCAGCTCTGCTGTCTTTGATAGCAATGAATGCCCCCACAGAATCTTGACAGGATATCTATTTCGCTCCATCGACATTGGTTCGGATATATGATATTGATTTTTTGAAGCGTCATGAGGACCCTACTATGCATCTTGTCGTGTGGACAATATACTAGAAGTACGTCCGCCTCTTTCCAAGGCATTTATCGCTTTGGTGTGGATGGCTGCAACTATCCCTCCGGGAACTTTCCATCCTGGCCGTGAGTTTGATGTGATAGAATTGTTTTCGGGGAAGTCCAGAATTGCTCGGGCGGCTAAGCTTCTCAAGTACCGAGCTATGGCACAAGATATTACTCTTGATGAAGCTGCAAAACCCAAGAACTTGCACAGTTGTATGGACATCAATTCGTCCGCTGGGTTCACGTTTTTTGGCTTCAAACATATAGTGCTGATGGGGTGGGCTACTAGTGGGGTCCGCTGCATTCTGGGTTGGCCCGGCCCAGGCTAGCAGTGATCTTATGCCTTTGTGGCCGTGCTGACATTGGATTCCTGGTGTCGGTAGCTATCAAGTGCAGCAGTTGGGTCTCTGTCAACAGGGGGACGGCGCGTCGTGAAGACTGGTTTCCGGAAGGAAACTGGTTACTCCCAAGTGTGCGGGAAGCCAACAAGATGATAGCACGGTTACTTCCTCAAACTTTGCCGTATTTAGCTTATTGCTTTTATGGAAGGGTGATGTCTGTGTGGGGTGATTGCATAAATGCTTAGGTGCTCGCTTTTATTGGCTTTGGTAACGCTGCTCAATGGGGTGTGGATCTTGGAGAACCCTGGCAGTAGTCTCATTCACTTCCACCCAGCATTCATGTGGCTAGTACGGGCCCTGGAAGAAATGAATCTGAAGGCGCCCTGTTTGCAAAACATGTTCTTTTCATCAATAAACTATAGTTTTTTCGGTGTGTTGACCCCATACTGGGAAATCTGGATAGAACACTTTTTCCGACTTATTCCCCATGCTGCGCCCCCTTTCAGGTGTACCGCCAATTTTTTTGGATGAAGAAATACGGCCATTCCTGTCCAAAGAGAACGCTCACACTTTCCAATTCTCCTGTCATTCGCCTCCTAGACAAGGGTAAATTGAAACGCAGTGAGATGGATGGACCAGTCACAGTTGCTCAGTATATTTCCGCTAGAACTGGGAAGCATGGATATTCCGGCACCCAAGCGTTGAAAAAAACCGAGAAGCTCGACTTGTCATATTGTCTTAATTTGTTTTTTTTGTTTTGTTTCTATATATATAACTCTAAATTATACCAGGTTGCAAAGGGTAAATGTGAAGCATTCCACCCGATGCCCGGCTTAGGGAATACCCAGCAAAATATGCGACCTTTCTGGTGGAGATGATCCCTTCTTTCCGTGAAATTTCACGGGGTGATGTGCCGAAGGCCCAAAGTTTCAAAACCTAATGAAACCAGTCTTCCAATCCAGCCCAGCTCACCATCTTCAACCCGGGCAGGCGAGCCTTGAAAGGCCCTTTGCGGAGAGCTTTGGGCTCCTGAGTTGGAGCAATCGCTGGGGTAGTGCGGAGTTGGAGCCTGATGTGGTTTACCTCAGGTCTAGTAAGTATGTCAATTTGACTGAGGATATGAAAAAGGCAATCCCCAAAAAAATTGGGTGATATGTTCGAGCTGAACTCTCACGACGGGTGGAAAACAGGTTACGGCACATTTTTTTGCAAAACCCAAAAAAAGTTCGAAAAATTTATCGCGGAAATTTGCGGGAATATCGCGGAAATTTGCGGACAGATTTTTCGACAATTTTCAAAGCAGCATTTCCAGCATGTGTGGCCATGGCCCAAGATTTTCCAGAACAATGAGCTTTGCGAGTTCCAAAAACTCGACTGAGACTTTGGGGAGGGGCCTCAAACTCCTAGATAGGGGTATGACAGCCATGGTTCGGGTTAAACCCGAAGTTCACGATGAAGAGGAAGAACGGCTCGTAGCCGAAATGCAGGACCCTTAATGTTGAAAAGGCACTTTTCGGTTTGTATTCCTTAAATGGTCCCATATATATTGTTACTGTTGATTTATTGGTGCCGTGCTATCCTTTCAACAAAAATCTCGTGAGTAAACCTGCCGCCCAATGCTCCCGACACAGGACCTAGAGCGAAGAGTCCGTGAATCTGAGCAAACTTCGCAGGATGACTCGGTGGAATGTCTAGGTGGACAACAGGTTCAAGATGCACAGACACCATACACCCCAGTGGCCCAAACTGAGCCAGCTGAAAGTTGCTTGGGTGAAGCCACCCCCAAAGCTACTTGTCTGATTTAGCACTGTATCAATCCAAATCCTGTATCTTCTGGGGCCCCATTGTGTTTCACGACCTGCAAGGCTCGGGGAATATATCATATCATATAATACAATATAATACAATATATTAAACAAATATATAATATAATCAAATATAGTATAGTATAGTATAGTAAAGTATAGTATAGTATAGTAAAGTATAGTTTTGTATAGTATATAACAATAAGATATAATATGGTAAAACATAAAACAGTATTATATAATATAATAAAATAGTAATGTATAAAAGAATAAAATGCGAAATATAATATAAAATAATATAATATAGTAAAATATAAACGTGATATAATATAATATAATATAATATATATATATATTGGACCCAATGGTAATTGGTCGATGGAACATTGTTCGGAATTTTGGGTGATATTTGCCCACAACATTTCCATCCCATGATCCCAAAGTCAGGAATTGTTCGCCGATGCTGACCGAACTTCTGACCACGGAGATGATGCTGCAGACTTGGGCAAGAAGGATGCACCAGAATGTCCAGGCTAGAAATCATTTATTGCTTGGGGGGTGTAAAGAGGTAGACCGGTAAACCTACTTCAGATTCAGTGCAGGGTTGTTTTCCTTGCTATAGATCAAAAGCATGTTTTGTAAATACTGCCAAACATGAAAAAAGTATACATGTATTGTCGCTGAATTCAACGTCTTTTCTAACCCACATATGTTTACCGACATTCAAAACCTTACAAGCTCACATACTTTAACTTTAGACTTCAGAATGCACTTAGCGTACTGTACAAACTTTTCTTCTGCACATACACATGGTATGTGTGTATGTATGTGTCTATCTATCCTATCTATCTATCTATCTATCTATCTTACGTATCTATCTGTCTATCTTATCTATCTTATCTATCTTATCTATCTTATCTATCCTATCTATCCATCTATCTATCCATTTATCTATCTACCTACCTGCATGTATGTATGTGTATATATATATATCGTGTGAATATATTTACGTATAGGCATTGCATGTCCCGGCACATGCATACATCATGAGATATGTATCTTTAAATATCTAGACCAGACTTCCGCACATGAAAACAAATATACGCTATATATATATATTAAAATGTAAAAATATAACATATATATATATATATACCTGCGCACCGACCACACCTCGCACACCCTGCCCAGGTGTTCCTGAGGCATCCCTAAGTTTGCCGCCTCCATCGAAGGCAGCTCCTGCAGAGATACCCCGTGCTGTGCGCGCGGAGCCGGAGATCAGTGAGGGAGCTATCTACAAGCGATTGGACCGTCTTATCAACCAACCCAAGAAAGGGAAATTCCGTGTAAGTGATGACATCCGTGAACAATGGCAAGATATCGCTTTTGGACGAAAGAAGTTGTTGACCCTATTTGCTGAATGCAAACATGATCCGGACTGTCTGGACCAAACACACGTCGCTGTTGCCAGACAAGTGTTGCATGATATGTGGGGATAAACTTTGATTTCATAGTTTTCCTGGGCTCCAACCCTGAAAGGAAGCCTTCTTGCGAAAGGTTACAATTCGTATGGAGCAGGCAAAGGGCACAGATCTTGATGTCCATTTCGTCTTTGCCACCGAAACAGCGATGTCGGAACCACCTTTGAACATGTCCAAGTTTCTGGGATAGCAAAAAGTACGGCCATAATGTTAACCCCTCGAATCTGATATGTTCCCTTACAATTCGTTAGGAAATGTTGGGCACAATGGCCTGGCCTAAGGCAAGCGATTCAGAACTGCATTGCTGAAGCTAAAGCAGACCCACAAAACAAAATCAGGACATGCTGTGGGTCATGCATGTCACCATGATAGAATGTTGCCGCCGCTCAGGGTCCTTGTGCACGATTGCTGCTTTCGCTGCGCACAGGACCTCCAGGTACGATGATGAGCCGCGCTACTATGTGGAGACAGGGGTGGATGGGAAAACCAGGACGACTGACCCCGGGATGAAACTTCTCAAGAACTTGGAGATTTCCGAGAACAAAAACCAAATTTGGATTATCAGTGCTACTTTTTGAAAACCCACAGCCCACGCAAAGAGATGCAACAATAACTCCAACTGCAGTCACATCTGGATTGATGTGTTGGAAGGACCAGTGCCAAGAGCAGCTATGTTGAAGAGACAGAAACCTCCGGGGCATCTGCCAGCTTTGCCATGCAGATGGATACTGCAGTGGTGTTGACACAGCCTGAAGGACACTAAGTCAAATTATGATATAACATGATATAACCATACATGTTAGTTTCTTTGGTTGCTTTTTCTCCATGGACCGGGCTTGGGCACACCACTCCGCAATAGTCGATATGATGCTCTATACCCCCATGTTAAGGAGAAGCGAAGAAAGCCCAAGATCAAATACAAGCACGCAAGCAGAGTGAGGAGACGGCCAAGATACTGAAGAAACTTGGAATGCCGGACGTTCACCAAACGGACCGCCCTTCAGATCTTTTGAACAAAGCCTCTGCTGGTATCTCGAAACGGTTGGTGAAGTTGAGTGACATCAAGACTTCCCTTGGTGGACCCCCCGCAAACGAGTTCATCACGAAGCCATTGCCTCAAACCAAACTACTGAAATCAATTTGTGGAACACATGTGATCATTTTTGGGGGGGCAACCCCCAGAAAAGCTCTTTAGGTTGGGTGACAAGCTCAATGATGTCTATGGCCAGCTGGACAAAGTCATGGAAGCGACCAGCCAACTTCAATGCGAAGTTGCTGTTGAGGGGACTTCTGAGACGCCACTCAGTTAAAGCAGTTTGTTGAAACTTTAGCCGTCCACACCCAGAACCCATGGCCTTGACATTCCCAGGCTGGAGGAGAGGGCGGCCAGCCTCTTAAAAGAGGCCAAAGGATTGTATCTCAGCTCAACGTGATTTTTCGTAATTCAGGGCCCAATTCTGCGTCTCTCTCTCTCTCTCTTCTCTCTCTTCTCTCTCGTCTCTCTCTTCTCTCTCTTCTCTCTCTTCTCTCTCTTCTCTCTCTCTTCTCTCTCTTCTCTCTCTTCTCTCTCTTCTCTCTCTCTTCTCTCTCTTCTCTCTCTCTTCTCTCTCTTCTCTCTCTCTTCTCTCTCTCTTCTCTCTCTTCTCTCTTCTCTCTCTTCTCTCTCTTCTCTCTCTTCTCTCTCTTCTCTCTCTTCTCTCTCTTCTCTCTCTTCTCTCTCTTCTCTCTCTTCTCTCTCTTCTCTCTCTTCTCTCTCTTCTCTCTC
>Ga0126342_10020981_pt1 | contig 10933 bp, 12 predicted proteins | sample Cyp1metagenome_FD_92528 | JGI IMG/M metagenome (GOLD analysis project Ga0126342, IMG submission 92528) | Coral microbial communities from Lord Howe Island, Old Settlement Bay, Australia - Cyphastrea 1 metagenome | ecosystem: Host-associated > Invertebrates > Cnidaria > Coral ... | reverse complement strand
TCGCGCCACAACGGCGTGCAATTTTTCATCGCTCCTGTGGCCAGCTGGGTCCGCACCCGCCGCTTTAGCGAGCCTACTTTTCGACCCTCCGGAGCCACAAATCATTGGAAAAACACAGTGTTTTGCGACTTTCCTACCTTTTCGCGCATCTCTATCTTCTGTCCTCTTACTCTTTCTCTTCTGATCTTCTCTCTTCTAATCTTCCTCTTCTCTCTGCCTCTGCCCTGCTCTGCTTTTCATCTGTCCATATTGTCGGAAGTTTGATTTCTAAACTTCCTTCGAACATAGTATATATATATATAGATATATATATATATTTATAATATATATATATATATATATATTTATAATATATATAAATATATATATATAACCCGTTTATCTTCAGCAGCGGCATCCCAGAGGTGTCCCCAGCCGCTTTTTGGAGACCCGGACTCATGACGCGAGCAGTTGCAGACCTGTTTGGAGAGAAGTTTCAAGCCTCGCTTGGCACCAGGGTCACCAGGGTGACTGGAGATCACCCTATTTTTTTTGGTAAGTCGAATCTATCAATTGGGTAATGTTACAAAAAAAACACATGATGGATTGTAAACATGTGGATTTCTTGGGGATATAATGGAAATTAATCATCTCAGCTGTATGTTCATAAATATTTTTGCAAATGTACAAGTTCAACTCTAAATATCAATATCAAATCGCTCCCAACCTATATGACCTATATAAATGCCGCCAATGATTTAACCTGCCTGTACAACACAAGAGCACATTGGGCTCCCAGCAGCTTCCGTGCACAGCTTAAAAAGGGGTGCCCCATGTTGTGTTGGGCAAGGACTGTTGAGAAAATCGTTTTAAATATGAAAATTAAAATAACAGGCGATAAACTGGGAGGGAGAACAACACCTTTAAGACACATGATATTGGGTGAGATAGTCGGATAAAATTTGGTATATGATACCACCAATAAATATGATCATGCTGACATCGTTTTTTTCAATAGGGCCCCCAACATTGTTTGCAATAATGTGAATGTGATTACCAGCTCTGAAAAGATCGAAACAATGGAAGACGAGGTCGTACATATATTATGTGTGTATGATTATGCACAAGTTTAACGCTTTCATATATATATATATATACTGTATATATAGAGATAAACTATGATAAACTACCATTAATTCACAAACCTGAAAGTTCGGCTATTTGGGCATGATGACCCTGACTAATCATGATTCCAGTGACGCCGCAGTGGGGTGATTATGCACAGAATCACCAGTGAAGACTCATGCATTGCCACTTCTTGGTCAGAGTGCTCGAAAATTAGTTGAAATCCCCTGCAAACTATTGTAAACTAATATATACCATATGTATATGTGTATATATATATATATATATATATGTATCTGTATATATATATATATGTATATTATATATATATATATGTGTATATATATATATATGGACAATGGCCTGTTTGTAGATGATTTATCTATTGAAAATGATGGTTTTCCCATGGCCATGGTTCGATTAGCGGCTTTTTACCGCCACAGCTCTCCACGTCCTTTCGGTCAAGTGACATTTGAAGCAGAACTTCGTCTCACAATTGCGACACATCATCTTGTGACACTCCACCTAAGAGCATCTTGGACCCCAAATTTTGGGACCCGCAAATAGGCCCAGATCCATCCAGATCCCGTACATTTCACCCAAATAAAGATCGGGGGAAACCAGCTACAACTGGGCCCAGGCGTATTGCGTGCCCTGCTTGTCCAAGTTCTGCTTGGTAACCTGAAAGTCACACAGTGGAAGAGTTGTTGTTCTGACCTCCAGGGAAAAATCAGCCAGTTGCCATCATTTTTCTCTTGGTTCAGTTCTAAACACCAAAATACTTCTATTACCCTCTGGTAATTTAACATAGCTATTGAAAATGGCCATTTATAGTGGATTTACCGATTTACCCATTAAAAATGGTGATTTTCCATAGCTATGTTAGTTTACCAGAGGGTAATCAGTACTTGGTTGTGCAGTTCTTCCTACCAAGAGGGAAGTTGACAGTGCCAACAAAGAACGATGACTCAATGTTTTACCCGGTGTCATCAGCTCCATGGCCGGGAAATCCGCGACGCTCACTGAGGATATCACGGGTACATAACGAGAATATGCGTGTATAAAATACTAATTATGATATATTATATTATGAGTATATGTATGTATGCAATGTATACAACTATATTGATACACCCAAACCAAAACACGTGAAACCCAAGCACAACCATATCCAACGGACAAATCAACGCGCAAACCAAATGTTTGGGGTTCCGTGTTAAATTTAGGGGTGTATGAAAATTTAGGATAGCATTAGTGCTGGATTCTATAGCTAACTCTCGCTAGAAGTCATGATACTTGACATTCCTCTTCGTTGGATATGCCCCATGACTAGTTACCTGTTTTTGGTCATGTGTTTGCTACGTAAGTTCTGTTCTCAGGAATTGCTTGCGAGTAGTTGCTGCAAATACATTCCACCAAAAAAAAATGATGGAGAAGGGGAAAAGAACACTACCCTCCGGCAATCAAACATAGCATTGAAACATACACGATTTATAGTTGATTTTCCTTTTATATTATATATATATATATATACACAATATATATATATATTAAAACTCCATTGACAGTGGACTTCCAATTGGCACGCATGTTTTGCTACTGGTCGCATTTGGGTCCGTCTCAAATTGCTATTGTGGTGTCACGTGAGGTAGTGACTCCCCGTTTTCAGATACACATAGGGTTACTTCGTAGGTATCCCATTCAAAAAACACTGCATATCTTTTACAAAAAAAACAGATCCCCATGAATTAATTATCCATCTTACCCTATAGATTCCTATAGATGCTGACATATCTTTAAATCTCCATGTGTTTATTTGTTTCGAAGTTCTCCCCATAAATATCCCCGTTTACCATCTCCCGGGGCCCCCAGCGATGGCGTGACACGTGGGGCATTGCTTGGACCCCGTATCTTCCTTGGTCACGGGCTTGGTGAAATTGGGGGGTGATGATTTGAAGCCGTGAAATAGCTTCCTTTGTTGAGGAGTGGTTGTGAAAGAAGAACTTAAGGGATCCATGTTGGAGGCTACTAGCTTCACGTCATGAAAATCATGCTGGAAACAAGGACTAATTTGGATTTCCCTTACTGGATCAATCCAGTCAGCTTCATTGCAGGGACTGGTTGGCCAATGCTTCCTTGACTCAAGGAGCCTCCAGAAACACAACTCGGGGATTGTCATGAATCCTTAGTCAAATACATGTCTGACTACATGAGAACAACAATATCTTAGCCAACAGAGTAAGGCAAATCGGTGTGTCTATCGCTGTTGGTTGAAATGTCGTGGTGAAATCTGCTGGCTCCGACAGAAAGAAGCGCACGGTTGGTCTCTAACTATGGAAACACACGCATACAATTTGAAGTTGCTTCCATCCTTTCTGTATGTGTATTCATAATTGTATGTATTATATATACATATCACTCTACTCATATATGATAAAACTGTAATAACTGCATATCTAATGTCAACACCGGATTAATACCCCCCCGACAAGGTCAGATTGACCTTGGAAGGTCTTTCCTAGTTTCCCCCGTAAATAACCGCCCCCTGAACCATATTTTTTTGGATATGGCCTAGAAGTCAATTAGATTTTCATAGAATTCCTTTGGACTTGATGAGATTTGATTGGCTGAAAACATTGGCTGAAAGCTATGGGGGACATTGGGAATTAATGGGCAAATCCAAAGAAAAAAAACATTAGGGACATGGGGGTTGATTTATAAGGGAAACCTGGTTATTATTAGTGGGGAACATGGGCTCATGGGAGGTACCCTTTGGGAGCTAATTATCCAAATTGATGATTTTCATCAAGAATTTGATTAGAAATCGATCACTTGGGGAATAGTTTTTTTTCAAATGTTCAATGATCAGCAGTGATGGGTTCTGGTGTTCATGAGGTTTCGACTTGAGTATAGCATAAGGAAACCATTTGAAAATAAAGAGAGTTGGAAAATAAAACAAAACATATTTCAACTTAAACCTTCAGTATAACAATGATGAGTTCTGAGATTGATGAGACATGATGAGAAACTCAAAGACTTGGAAATAACGAATTTTGGATCAAACAAATGAGATTTCAGGACTGGTGGTTGATTAATCAGGGCAAAGCAAAAGAGATTATTCATCCAGGGGGACCAGTAGAGGTTGTTTAATTGTGCGGTGTTGATTAATCCTGACTTGACATCAATCATGTTTAAGAAACAATGTATTATGATGTAACAATAAGGCCATAGAATACTGCAACTATAATATATATATATATATATATATAATGATAATTACTGAATATTACTGATAACATTGAATACTGCGTCAATCTGGTAAACCCATAAGCCATCCACAACGTGACCAGTGGCATAATTCACATCCAAATGGTATTAGGTGTATGGCATTGGGTTTCCCACATTGGAATATTGATCAGATAATCGAATGGAATAGTGATTCCTGTATTCATAGCCACTGGTAATGTAACATAGCCACTGGAAAATTACACGTAGATGATTTACCACATTATTCATATCTATACTGAGATACTATAGATGGTTTTCCCATGATCATTACAATAATATCGCCATTAGAATCATATTCATAAACATATTCCACATTATAGGCTTTACCACATTGTATATCTATATCTAATTATATATTATATTATATTAAATTATATTATATATTATATTATATTATATATTATATTATATTATATTATATTATATTATATTATATTATATATATATATATATGTACAGTAATCATTTCATGATCGTCAATGCCATTCAATGCCACTTCTTTGCCATGGCCATCTTTCCATGTGTCCCAGGTGTCCCAACCATCCATCGTTTCAAGGCCGCTTCTCCACTGTCGCGACGCTTCCCATTTTTCTCTGCAGCTTCCTGGAAGTCGAAGTCGGAGATGGAAGATCTTTAAAGGAATGTGGGATAAGTGGCACAACTCCAGTTCTGATATATAGTTATATATATATATATAGTTATATATAGTTCTGAGTGTTTCTTATCAGGAATCTGATGGGACAAGTGGCATCACTGGGATAAAATATGGATAACATGGGGATTCTCACAAAATGAGAATACAATGGGAATGACATTTTTGTGGAAACAGTGGAATGAACTGCAACAACGTTGGACGGATTGCTTGAAGGAGACATTGACTGTTCAGGAAAATTGTTCCCTCCGACCAATTCTGGGAACTATTGTCTTGGACATCACGACAAATCTTGCTGAAATTTGATCACCAAGCTTTGGTGATATTGGGTTGGTTAAGCTTTGTTGATATTGGGCTGGTTTCGTTTTCAAATCTTTTGTCTTTGATAATGTCATTTACGAGATCGGTATAATTCACTACGAAACAAAAGGGTATCTGTCTGAATTTGACGAAACTCGTGAAGAATGTGATGGGAATATCCTTTTTTTTCACCAATGATCATAGTAACCAGTAGTAATCATTAGTCATTGATCAGTAGTCGCCACTCATGGTGATCTGGTTGCCGCCGCACCTGACATGTGCGACCCCGGTGGTATGGCTGTCTACCACCTGCGGAGGAAAGTTGGGCAGTGGTTTGTGATTTCCACCATGAAATAACAGTGATTTGAGCAGTGATTTGAAAGGTCAACCAGTCGAAATCGTGAAGAGATTTGACCAGCCAGGATTGTCGATTTTTTTCAAGGGTGATAGGTGTGACACTTCGATAAGCATCGATTTTAGCAGGGAATGTTAGGATAATGTTCCCGTGTTGTCAGAAAAAAAATATCTAGCAGCTTCTATCAGAATTCTAGGGGACAATCCCTCCGACAATGACTGGGATCTTGTTGCCAATAGAACATCCATACTCACTATTCAGAGCCCGATATCATGATTATATATTTGTTTACTTTAAAGTCTTTTCCAGTTTGATAGTCACATGATGTCACATGCAATATTTACCTAACACATCAAAAGCAATGTATAGATCCAGGGATATCCAGGGTAACATGTTTCTTCTACGTATAAAAATCTTTGACAAATCTGGATCCAAATACAGTTGTTCCGCAGAAGCACACGGCATCATCCGGGGGACAGGCTGGGTGTGGACCTTCATGGGATGTCTGGCTTTCCATGGAAAAGGGTACCCCACATTTTAAAATAGATAGCCTTTGGTTATGACTAACATAGCCATGGAAAGATCCACCATTTTTAACGGGTTCTATAAATGGGATTAAATGGGTCGTTTTCGCTATGTTCAATAACCAGAGGGTATTTTGGGGGTATCTGCTACAGTATCCTCCAGTCATCCCCATGTGACAGTTCAGTTTTACAGTCTCAGTCTCTGGCACAAGAGACAACACGTCTTCTTGCACTGGGGGCACTTCAATCGAGGAATATCACCCTCCTGCACAGCTGAAAAAACCCTGTGATCCCAAGTGCGTCGGATCTCAGGTGTTTTCTTCGTAGCGAAATGAATACAATTGGCAAAAAATCGAAAAATGCCCCTATGAAAAGTACCGCCGGGGGCGAAATCCACCATTTTCAGCCAGAGCCATGTGGAAAATCCATGAAACTCCACTATGTGTATCTACGCATGTGTAGATGAGTCTCATACAAGATTTTCCCTAAACCATCCATTTCTTGACCTACCCCCATTTTCGAATTGATGTTTTCATGGAGGTAGCCCTCCATGACTTAGGACACCCCCACAGTCCCACAGTTAGCTCCTCCAGTGCCACCCGAAAGGTGCAGTTGGGCGTGGGACATGCGTAGAGGTCCCCAACCTCAGCTGGGACGGTGGGCAAAATGGCGAATTCTTCGGCAGCAATGCCACCATGTCTGCCATGGATGGTTTAAATGAACAAAAGCCATGGAGGATATTTAAACATCTAATGATCATCACTTCAGTTAGGATATTTAGGTAAATTAACAAAAACAAAACCTGAGATATTTTGAATGATGATTTACCAAAGAAAACATGAAAGATCATGAAAGTAAACCGGAGTTGTGAGAAGTTAACCAAAAAAACACGGAGGCAAAAGCTTAAACAAAGCAGCCTAATCTAACCTGGAAATCGAAAACTGCAGAATTAAATACTGTTGATTGACGTACGTATTGAACATTCAATGTTTACAGAAGTGAAGGGCATCAGCAGAGTCTTCAACTACAGGCTGAGTGCTGCCAGAATTCAGCAGCCTGGTGTCATTGCTGATGTCTTTGCAGATTTGTCTGATATGGTGGGTGCAATGCCACCCAAGACCAAGAACAACAGAAAATTATGATTGGTGGAAAAAAGTGATCAAGCAGCTGCAACAGAAGGAGGGTTGATGGAGTAATTTGCTTTAATGTGTTTTAATTCGTTTATCAATGTGAAAACATGTTTTCTAATGATATCATATTTATTCATATGTTTGGCTATTATTTTCAATGTTCTGGTAGTTTTTATAATTGTTCATTTTTTCTCATAATCTTGGCTCCTGCACCGTCTATGACTGATGAGCTACCCTCTGATGGGGTACCCACACCTGATGAATGACATTTGAAATTTGGATTGCCACGTTTGATTACGACGAGGAAACATGTCAAAAGCAACTTCCTTTTGGTTGGTTGCCAATTTTCGGATCTGTAGGTCCTAACACTGGGGTTCCTGTAGTCATTAGTTCACACAAAAATAGTTGGGAATTCTGAATGATCATCCCCAAACATATGTAAAACTATAGGTCTTGACCAATTTCCGCTTAGAAAGTGGTTCATCCCCCTGATTTTTGTGCTCGTCAAATGGATACAACCCCAGACACCGAACAACCCCCGGGTGGCCGGCCGATGACACCGCTTGCTCCAAGCTCCTGGTTTCATATGGATTCGATTTCCAAGAGTTTGGAGCAAAATGTCCTCAAAACCCATTTAGGTGGCAGTTAAATAATTAAGTGGCACTGGGCCAGGATGTTTGCTTTTGCATTTTTGCGCAACGACCATGTTCAGATTCAGACAACTCAGACTTAGCGGCAAACAGGGACACGAACAGCAAATGTCAACAAATGTCAACAAGTTCACCACCTAAGCGTCTTTTCAGCAGTGATTTGACATAATGAACCGATATTATTCATCTATTCCCCTGCAACCTGACCTTCCACGGCTGTGTTTGCCAGATCCCCGGCCTCTTCAAGAGTCGCTCCACCAATTTGGCAGGCAGGACCTATAACGAGAACGTGGTGGAACTGGTTTTGCCAAAAGAAGAGGTATTCCATGGTATTCCCCCAAAACAAGCACCGAAAAAGAGGAAATATGAAAATTCGTTGGAACTCGGTACCCCATATTATTGGAGTTGTATCATATTATATGAGATATATATATATATACATACACCATAAACTCTAGTTAAGCTATGGGTGGAATCCCAAAGATTAACCTACTTTGAAACCAACTTAGAGTTGATATCTATGATATATGGTGTATATATTATATGATATATGATATATACTATGGGTTACCACCTTGTCTATATCCCTCTTCTCGGCCTCCTGCTCTTTGAGTTGTTCGCTCTCACTGCTGGCAGCAGTGCGTTTGCACAGAATCGCTGCTGATGAGGCTACAGAGGGCTGGAAAGATGTCTGACCCCTTTGGGGCTCCATCACAGAATCACGGATCTAACTTGTTTTGTTCATTTCATGGCGCTAGATCTGATTGATTCTATTTTTTGCTATATAAAGAGTAAAATAGCCTGAGGTGTCCTTGGATCATTTGAAACCAAAATTATTGGTTTATATCCCCAATTATTTATGGCAAATACCAATATTTGTTCGTTATTATCCCATTACTATTGGTTAAATCCCTCTGCTTGGTTGCTTATTTTCCAACTTTAATATCCTTTGCATCTGCATTTACCCTACCCGTTGATACCCATTTGTTGGTTATCTAAACATGCAATATCATTCAATATCCCATTTTATATACCCCCATAGAGTGCCATACATGTGAATTAATGGCTATTATTATGTGTGTGTATATTACATACGGGATAAACCACCGAATTCGTATAAAGCCAATTGACTCCTATTCATCTACAGTACACTTTCTGTATTATTGATGGGTATATTATCCATATGCATTTATATATATACTATATGATACGTATGTATATATATATAACTAAATGAGATATATATATATATATATCTGGTTGGTGGTTGCACACCCCTCTGAAAAAAAATAGTCAGTTGGGATTATTATTCCCAATATATGGAAAAAAAAACAAATGTTCCAAACCACCAACCAGATATTAATTATACATTCCCGACAAAAATCCTTTACTTCTCAGTAGTGATAGTGACTATCATGGATATCGCTTTTGCGGAGGACCATATCGCTTTACAATGTGTTTCGTGCACATCTGACAAACGAGCTTCTGCAATACTACAGTGGTCTTCAACACTTCAACCATTTCACTGACTCATGCATATATATATATATATATATATGAATGTATGTATAGTAGGTGCTTTACATACACCATCACCTATATATATATAAATGTTTTTATATATATATGTATAGCATCATCCATTAGGTGCTTTGTTCATTACACCAATCAATGGTTCCGCACCTGGCGCAGTGTCCGCTCCGCAATTTGGACGTTGCACTGCGGGCAGCACACGTCCACCTGGGCAAGTTCCAAGGATGGGGCCCAAGCTATGAAAGATCACTTGTATGTGTATATATATATGCATAAGACATAGTATCTACATCTATACTAAATAATATCAGTGCATATAATTGATTATTTTAAGTTATGTTGTAGATGATGTTATATCGTATAATATCATGTTGTTACATTATGTAATGTTCTATTCTGGATATCATACATCCATCTATCCTCATCAGTATATATATATATATACACTATACTACTATACACCAACCTATATAACATATAGCATTCAGGGGGGCTTCGCCCCATCCACTGGATGAATGGTGAGTTTAGAAGCAACAACAATCAGGTTTTGACGAGCTAACATGGTAAGTTTGAACCAGCAAAATGCTGTTTTTTTTTTGTGAGCATGGTGATATGAACCAACAAACTGGGGATTCCATCAAGGGCAAACGAGGATGTGTCACATGCCAAAATAAAGATATTGGACAAGTAAGCATGAGGGTCTTTATCTACATAAGATGCCGACTTTCTCAGCATGGATCAAAATGGATCAAACTAGGTAGTTGATGGAAGTTGTGTATTTGTGCTGATCAATTACCATCAATTGATCAGTAATCCATTGGTGTATAATCAAATGGTAGTTAACCAATTGATCAATAATCAGATAATCAACTTGTGCTTCTACGACTTCACTCGGATTCGAAGAAATCTGTACTTTCACCAGCCCGCCAAAACGAGATCACGAGCGCAACTTTGGAGCTTTGGAACAAACGAAAACCCACAGCAGTTCCAAGATGTCCATGGAAAACTTGCGTCACTGTTTTGCCTGCTGGTCCGGGTTTGAACTGATCAGGCTGCATTCAGACTTTCGGTAGGTTTGCATGAGTTGCTTGAAAAATGATTGAGATGACTCCATCTATGTAAAAGACATACACTGTTGGATTTGGTTCCCAACACATCCATTCTCTCGGTTGCCCATTGACTCCGACTCCACTAGGCATCCGCACCGATCCCATTTCCAAACGCGCCTGCACGGCTGGTTCTCGAGTAATTTGGAGACGTAAATCCAACTTGCATACAAGCAATCCTTCAACAATTGGCCTGTACTTCAACAGCTTGGATTACATAAAATGGAAAAATACTGGAAAACACAGCATTATCCAACGAAATATACATATTTGACAGAGGATCTTGTGAAT
>Ga0126342_10020980_pt1 | contig 10933 bp, 7 predicted proteins | sample Cyp1metagenome_FD_92528 | JGI IMG/M metagenome (GOLD analysis project Ga0126342, IMG submission 92528) | Coral microbial communities from Lord Howe Island, Old Settlement Bay, Australia - Cyphastrea 1 metagenome | ecosystem: Host-associated > Invertebrates > Cnidaria > Coral ... | reverse complement strand
TACCTTACCTACCTTACCTTACCTACCTTACCTACCTTACCTACCTTACCTACCTTACCTACCTTACCTACCTTACCTACCTTACCTACCTTACCTACCTTACCTACCTTACCCACTTAACCCACCTTCCCCCCCTTCCCGCCCTTCCCTCCCCCCCCTGCCTCCCTCCCCTGCCTGCCCCCTCCCTCCTTCCCTCCCACCCTACCTACCTACCTACGTACCTGTGTGTGTATGTGCGTGTGTGTTTACGACCCTAGTCATTCCGTAAAGTTTTGCCCCCCGCAGGCCCCTTTTCCGTCTCAGGCGGGCTCTGGACGGGCCGTGAGAGCCAGCTTCAAGAAGGTCCGCTGGTTTATGAAATGCAGATGTTGCTACTGCTAGTATGGAAAAAGCAATGATTTTCCAAGGAGCAAGTGACATTTATCATGGCTATTTCATGCTATTTCAAGGATGAGATATCCCTTTGGTCATTGAAAAAATTGTCATGGAAAATGGATGAAGATGGTCCATTTATAGACGATTTCCAAAACTATGTTAAATTAAAAGTGCAATGGTCAAAAAGTGGATTATACTAGACGACGGATGGCCCGAGAGCGTAGAGGAGCAGGGTCGTTAGTATTGAGACACTATATTACAAGACAATATATTAAAGATGTATTATAGGCAGGCGAGAAGAGTAGTATCAAGACAATATATTACAAGTACAAGACAATAGTTTGCATCGTATCCTTCAAATAGTTTTTCACACAGAGAACCTTTTACACACACGACGCTTTTACACACAGACGCCTTTACACACAGAACCTTTTACGCACAGACGCTTTTACACACAGAAGCTTTTACGCACAGAAGCTTTTACACACAAACACTTTTACACACAAACACTTTTACACACAGAGACTTTTACACACGGACCCTTGTACACACAGAAGCTTTTACACACGGAAGCTTTTACACACAAAAGCTTATTACACGCAGACGCTTTTACACACAGACGCTTTCACACACAGACGCTTTTACACACAGACGCTTTTACACACAGACGCTTTTGCACACAGACACTTTTACACAGATGCTTTTACACACAGAACCTTTTACACACGGACGCTTTTACACACATACACTTTTACACACAGACGCTTTCACACATAGACGCTTTTACACACAGACCCTTTTACACACAGAAGCTTTTACACACAGACGCCTTTACACACAGAACCTTTTACGCACAGACTCTTTCACACACAGACGCTTTTACACATAGAAGCTTTTACACACAGAAGCTTTCACACACAGACGCTTTTACACACAGACGCTTTTACACACAGACGCTTTTGCACACAGACACTTTTACACAGACGCTTTTGCACACAGAACCTTTTACACACTGACGCTTTTACACACATACGCTTTTACACAGAAAAGCTTTTACACACAGACACTTTTACACAGATGCTTTTACACACAGAACCTTTTACACACGGACGCTTTTACACACATACACTTTTACACACAGATGCTTTCACACACAGACGCTTTTACACATAGACGCTTTTGCACACAGACGCTTTCACACACAGACGCTTTTACACATAGAAGCTTTTACACACACAGAAGCTTTTACACACAGACACTTTTACACACAGACGATTTTACACACAGACGCTTTTACACATAGAAGCTTTTACACACACAGAAGCTTTTACACACAGACGCTTTTACACACAGACGCTTTTACACACAGACGCTTTTGCACACAGACACTTTTACACAGACGCTTTTGCACACAGAACCTTTTACACACAGACGCTTTTACGCTCAGAAACTTTTTCACAGAGACACTTTTACACACAGACGCTTTTACAAACAGAACCTTTGACACACAGACGCTTTTACACACAGAAGCTTTTACACACAGAAGCTTTTACACACAAACACTTTTACACACAGAAGCTTTTACACACAGACGCTTTCACACACAGACCTTTTTACACATAGACGCTTTTACACACAGAAGCTTTTACACACAGACACTTTTACACACAGACGATTTTACACACAGCCGCTTTTACACAGACACTTTTACACACAAACACTTTTGCACACAGAGACTTTTACACTTGACGCTTTTACACACAGACGCCTTTACACACAGAACCTTTTACGCACAGACTCTTTTACACACAGAAGCTTTTACACACAGAAGCTTTTGCACACAAACACTTTTACACACAAACACTTTTACACACAGAGACTTTTACACACAGACCCTTGTACACACAGAAGCTTTTACACACGGAAGCTTTTACACACAAAAGCTTATTACACACAGACACTTTTACACACAGACGCTTTCACACACAGACGCTTTTACACACAGACGCTTTTACACACAGACGCTTTTGCACACAGACACTTTTACACACAGACGCTTTTACACACAGAACCTTTTACACACAGACGCTTTTACACACATACGCTTTTACACAGAGAAGCTTTTACACACACAGAAGCTTTTACACACAGACCCTTTTACACACAGACGCTTTTACGCTCAGACACTTTTACACAAATACACTTTTACACACAGACGCTTTTACACAAATCGCAATTTTACTTCAGTTTTTGGCGATCGAGCCTCGTTTCGTGCGAAAGGGTTGCCGCGGACACTTCCAAATCGCAATTTTACTTCAGTTTTTGGCGATCGAACCTCATTTCGTGCGAAAGGGTTGCCGCGGCACACTCAAAATCGCAATTTTAGCCCAGTTCTTGGCGATCGAACCTCATTTCGTGCGAAAGGGTTGTCGCGGCACACTCAAAATCGCAATTTTATTTCAGTTTTAAATTTGGCGATCGAACCTAATTTCGTGTCAAAATCGCAATTTTACTTCAGTTTTTGGCGATCGAGCCTCGTTTCGTGCGAAAGGGTTGCCGCGGACACTTCCAAATCGCAATTTTACTTCAGTTTTTGGCGATCGAACGTCGTTTCGTGCGAAAGGGTTGCGTTTCGTGCCTTCTCGTTGGCACTGCCCCGCGCCTTAAGAGAGAAATAGAAAAGAAGGAGAAAGCAAGAGGGCAAGAGAGCAAGAGGGCAAGAGAGCAAGAGGGCAAGAGAGAATGTGAAGATGTGAAGATGTGAGGATGTGAAGATGTGAGGATGAGAAGATGTGAAGATGAGACGATGTGAAGATGAGAAGATGTGACGATGAGAAGATGTGAGGATGTGAAGATGTGAAGATGAGACGATGTGAAGATGAGAAGATGTGAAGGTGAGAAGATGTGAAGAAGTGATGTGAAGATGAGAAGATGAGAAGATGTGAAGATGTGAGGATGTGAAGATGCGAGGATGTGAGGATGTGAAGATGTGGAGATGAGAAGATGTGAAGATGTGAGACGTGAAAATGTTTGACAGACCCCCACTATTAGAAGAACCCTTCGCTCAGACGCTCTCGGGAATAATACCCATTCATTGGGGATGGTCATAGCACCATCAGAAACGGCAATTAGATTGTGGCCAGCTACAGTTAACATGGGGATGTTTAAGCAGGAATAAGAGGGGTACGCAAAGCCGGGCTAAGCCATCATGGTTGATGAATCTGACTGGGGTTTTCCTGAGGGGAAAAACTGTGGAAAAAAGACGTCAACCCAGAAAACTGTGGAAATGAGCGTGAAACATCAATCTATGGGTTTTCAACGGAGACAAACCCTCGTTTTGGGCCTGCCATGGCATGGACCATCAGTCCTCCAGGCATATGCTCAGGGCAAATCAGGTTTTGGGTTCCGGACTCAGTTTTGATCAAGGATACAGTGGAAACGCAGTAGTTGTGTCATGTTGTGTCTAAAGCAGCCGACCCATTGCATCACTACTGTTCACTATGCTACAGTTCACTACATATATATATATATGATTCTGAATATGTAGTATATCATACAACATATAATACGTATCTAACATGTTTATATGTCATCATGGCTAGTCTTCGCTTATGTTATCTTAATCTTCAATCTGTTCAATAGCCAATTCTTCGGAGTGACCAGGACCGACGGAAAGAGGAAGGCTGGTCATATTGCTGGATGTAACCGTCAATTTCGCCCCGGCGAAGCCATCCTGGCCCGACTCATCTCTGTGGCGACAGGCCGCTGGACGAGCTGGTGGTTTCCATTGGTTGAAGATGTTGAAGGTTTATAACTGGAATATGAGACCTGAATGGTTTCCATTTCAGAACATATTTAAATATGGAACATTTATACATCTATATACACATACATTGGCAAGCTCCACAGTTTGGAGTACATAAACACATGTAAAAACCATGGTTTCCTGTAGGTTTCCCTTAAACCTATGCAGCGAATGATACTTGTAGCTGTGGTATGAGAGATTCAGACTTCCTGCTTGTACCGATTCCCAGGAGATCAATTTGTGCAAGGAAGATTATATATCATGATTCGGTATATTCTTGGAATTCTTGGGTCTATTTGTCTACTTCCTCGCAGAGGCACACACACATACACACTCAAACACAAACATACGAACAGACAGAGTAAAACATGTGGGATCTAGAGCGACAGCATTTGCAGCTTTTAAGCCAATTCATTTTTTTTTAAATCACCGGATCATTAAAGATTGGTATTCATAGCTACCTGATATGTACTGAACATGTCTGCTGACTGTAGACAGTTTATTTTATTTTTCGCAAAGGGTTCACCACAGGTTAGTTTGGGAAATAGCCTCTCGGTGACCAGGAAGGAATGGCTTCAATGTCATGCTCTCTGTCGACCAAGATGAGGACTTGTTCTATCACCACGACAATGTAGGTATAGTATGGTATAGTGTGGATGTATGGATATATCAATATTAAGCAGAAAACATCGAGATATCAATGGTTCTTTGGCGTGGGCCAATTGTAGCCGTTGTAACCTCAAAGATGGGAGGCACATGGAGGCACCGTAGCCTTTTTGGCCACAGGACAAGTGGTTCGAAGAGTTCCCAATTTCCGAAGAGGATTTGCCTTACTTTTTGCCCGGCAGCAGTGATGACTGGACCAAGGCCGCAGCTAAGCTGCCCAGCTTGGAAGTGGATTTTTGGGGATCAAATGGGCTCCTTCGCAGATGTGCCAAATGTTGCCCAATAGGATATTCGAACTGCATCGAACTGCCATGGCACAAAGATTCACTGCCAGGTCAGCCTGGGCTTACTGGACAACAGTGAGCTGTTCTCCCGGCTTGTTTGCAGATAGGGCGCCTGACATCGTAACCATAGCCATCGGAAAAACTGTAGAGATACCTTATCCTGTATGAGATGACCCGATTCCTCATTTCGCACATTTCAAAACACTTCATATCGCACAAGTTTTTTTCAGCGCCGTCAGGCCACTTTGAGTGTTATGCATCGCTGGCAGGAAACAGAAAGCGGATTTGAAGGACTGGGTACGTCGACCCCGCAACATCAAGCACCCACACTTCACAGCATCGCTGACATGTTTGAAATACTTTGATTTGAAGATTTATCACGACTTGTGTGGGATCGTTGAGGCGCTCCGTTATGTTTTCTTATGTTTTCTTGATTGATGTTGATTTTCTAGTCCCAACTTACAGTAGATTCATACTGATGGCTGCATATCAAGGATGCAGTCTTGACATCAGCCACCGCAGCCAGTCGAGAACTCGACCCCTTGGCTTTCGGCAGGTCGGAGATCACACGCATGTGGTCCAAGTGATTCATCGGCAAACGATAGGCGCAGTTGAGCGGTAGAAAGATTTGGGTCTCAGAAGGCAACTTTCAGCGAAGGGGACGCCGGGGACAAGATGAACATTGGCATTTCGAACATTTCTCAGTTGCGCCAGGCTTTTGCCTCTTCAGATCCTCCAAGCACTATGATTGCCTCTATGCGATGTTGAAGGTAGGGGTGAACAGGGAACCATAGGGAAGCTATGTTGAAATCTGAGCTGGTGGGTTTCACCAAATGCTTCCTGTTTGTTTCCAATGCTTTTTGCCTCCATATCTTCTATCCTTTTCAGATCTTTTCCATCTCTAGTGAAGCATGACAGTGATGGCTAAGAGATGCCAATACAAGAACCAGTATATAATCTCATGAATGGATATATATATAAATCATCTACGTCTATTAATATATACAATATACTATAATATATAACTAACTACATTGTGAGCTTCTCCTGCTGCAGGTCAAACCCACCATGGCCTCCGAAAGTCCCATTGGCAGCGGCCTTGGCGAGCAAGTAGATCCTGAGAAGTCCGGTGCTTAGCGCAGGATGTGAATCTCCGGAAATGGGGACCATGGGGATGTACAGATATGCAACCAATTCATAGGAATTTAATGGTATTTATGGGACGTATTTAATGGTATTTATGGGATTAATGGTATTTTTACCAGTGTGGTGTTAAGAACATATTTAGTGGTATTTATGGGACGTCAGTCGTATATTAATGGGGATTGATTGGGAAATTAGAATGGGATACGGATGGGGACTTAACTGGATATTCATGGGATATAATTTATATTGAGATAGTGGGAAATATACTGCAACTGACTTGATGGACGCTTTGGCGGAAAAGAATGGGAATGGACAGGAATCGTGAGCGAGTTTTGAACAGATAAGGGCATTAATCCACCATTACATCCCCATTAGTATCACATTAATCTCCCATGAAGTCCCCTTGTTTTCGGACGTGATATTTTTGTGCTCCACCAGTCGGCAAAGGCAAATCTGAGATGTGTTCGGCGCATGATTTTGGTGTAGCGGGTCCACACTTTTTTTTTTCAAAACTCAAATGGGCATGGGTTTAAACCCATGGTCCCAATAATTTTGGGGATGAACATCAATGGAATTTACCAGCTATTTGAGGGTACACCAGGGTCTTGACATGTTTTGACCCATAGCCAACTCCCTTGAAGTTGACTGACCTTTAATCCTGCAGGTGTTATCGCCAATTCGATGTCTTCGAGCACCGTTCAACAAAGCCTTGACCCAAGATACGCATGATGCACATAGATTTGGACGGCCCTCATTCACACCCAAAACCTGAAGACCCAAAGGCATTGGAAAGGTTTCAAATGGCTAGAGCACAAAATAATTCTGTCAAGATTGCAGTATGATCTGAATATAGGCATGATTTAGCACTTCACCAGGACATACTAGGACTAAGTCAAGCATGTGTATGCGGGTTTTATAGTTTTCCCCTGACAAGCACTGTTTTTTGTGCTGTCCGATGGCCAGGGACCACAACTACGGAGAGGGATTCGAGGTTGCCAATAAACTTGAGGCGTTTTGTGGAACGACAAATGCCACCAATGGGCCAGCAGTCTTTTGCAAAAACAAGCAGAACTTGTCAGGTGGAAGGGAAGATGTACCGCGACTTTGATGAGGTTATCGCTCGTCACATGGAGCGCTGAAGAATGGGCCCGGATGTGAATGGGTATTTTATAGTGGGACATGGGGATAGAATGACGATATAGTGGGATATACATCAATGTCTGAAAACGGGGTGTACCCCAAACATGGCAACTCTAGTAAGGCAAATCAGCGGGGCTGTTGGATTTTTGAACTGAATAAATCATTTTCCAGCGGGGTTCTTAAGGGGTTAGTTCTTCATCACTAGATTAACTAGATCCAGCCCACTAAGCTCTTGGACTTGGACACGCAGCTTGCGCAGCTTTTGGACTTTTCTTTTTGGTAGCGTAGATCTTCACCTGTTGCAGGAATGCATATCCTACGCACAAAAACGGAAGCAAGTAATCTTGGGAAAGGTAAAGAAGAACTAATGGCCAGAATTCCAAGGTACCCTAGGGTTCTTATTTCAAGTAGCCGATAGAGAGGGTTGAATCCAGCAATCCAGCCCCTGAAGTTAAACGGTGGTTTCACTAAGCCTTCTGATCTGAAGCAGTGCAGGACCCTATCATCGCCAACCTGAAGCAGATCGCTGCGCACAAGCACTATGGCCTGAAGACTTGCTACGGGCGAGTGACAGATGCAAACCAGGTAAAGAAAATTCTGAGAGAATTCAGCGAGGACAACAACATGCTGAACTACAAGCTGTTGTTGCACGAGAAGCAAGTGGGCCATGGCGCCCTGTTGTGGACGGTGCAGGGACGAAGGGTGAAAGCTGAGTTGCTGGAGGTTTATGCAGATGGCTTCCGGCTTTTGGGCAGCCACTTCTCGTCCCTGCAGAAGGCCCTCGCGTGGTTCAAATCCACAGGATGGCGGAATGCCGTCAAGCTGCGCCAGGATGTGAAGCAGGAGCGGGTTGCTTCAGGGAGCAGGGCTAATTGCTGGCCAGTAACCAGGGACCCCCGGGCTTAAATGGTAAATATACGTATGTACATATATTGATCCTGGTGACCTCGGGATGTTAGAAGGTGCCAATGGAAGGCGGCCAATGCTCAGGGCTGACTTAATAGCTGTTCCATCCAGCCTGAATATCCATGAACTTCAGCACATCAAATCCTGTCAGGAGTGGCGTGTGAAGAATGAGGAGATTGTCGAAAAGCGCGGACGACATGCAGATCCTGATGCCGGGGAGCGAAGGAAGAAGACCATAAGGTTCCGGCCAAGCATCTCCATTGCACCGAATTATTTAGCGTGAAAATTTGGCTGACATTTTCACCCTGCGCCAAAATCCCATCAGTGTACGATGAAACCCTTCGGCCTGGCTTAGTATTGAATCTCTTCAAAATGCGGGCTGTATGAGGTTGTTTCTCATGACAAGGATGGGATTCGAATCTTGGTTGATGATCGAACATGATGAAGAATCCATGCAGCATTGACTTGCTGTTTTAAATCCTCTTATCATAATCCATTGTATTTGTTGTACTGCTCAGAATTTAGTTGATCCCAATCCCAAGTGTATGAAAATGAGTAGAATCCAATCCGAAGTTCACCATCATTTTTGCCCAAAATGGGTCCAGTGGCAGGATGGCGTTGGGAGAAACTGGTCTCAACACTCCCGCCGGACTGGCCAGCGTCGTGCCAACTGCGGGTGTCGGCACACCCGACCACGACTTCACAAGGGAGGCTGGGCCAGCGTTGCTGCTGAAAACTCACCAGTGGTGCCCATTAGTTGTCAAACACACCAATCTGACCCATGCCTTCCAAACAACTGAAAGGTGAGGGTTCCAGAGCCCTGGCAGCTTGAAATGACTTGAACTTGTGGGAAATCCGAGTATTTACATTTACAGTGGCATGGGTGAAGGCAATTTCTGGAACAATTCTCAACTATATACCCCGCAAAATCATGCAAAGTCCAGGTTTGAATTACCTAGTATAATAATTGTGTATATGTTGCAGCACAGAAATAGGATTCATTCATTCATTCATTCATTCACTCATTCATTCACTCATTCATTCACTCATTCATTCACTCATTCATTCACTCATTCATTCACTCATTCATTCACTCATTCATTCACTCATTCATTCACTCATTCATTCACTCATTCACTCATTCACTCATTCATTCATTCATTCATTCCTTCATTCATTCATTCATTCACTCATTCATTCACTCATTCACTCATTCATTCACTCATTCACTCATTCACTCATTCATTCATTCATGTCATGTCCTGTCCTGTCCTGTCCTGTCCATTCCATTCCATTCCTTTCCATTCCATTCCTTTCCATTCCATTCCATTCCTTTCTATTCCATTCCTTTCCATTCCATTCCTTTCCTTTCCTTTCCATTCCATTCCATTCCATTCATTATATATATATACATATACATATATACATATATATATATATATATATTTTTTTTGCACATTCTACAGCAACTGATCATTTCTTGATAGATTCCTCACACAGCCTGTCCAGGCCAACGCCCGGACGCCGTACCGCCTCATGTCCAACCCTGGCAGCACTCGGACCGTCCCAGAAACGCCTGCCATGGCGGGTACACCAGCGAGAGGTGGAACCGCCATGTGAGATGCTGGAAACATCTGGAAACACCCTAAGGCACTAAGGCCCCAGGTGTTTTTAATGTTTTTAATGTTTTTTTAATGAGACTTGACTGCAGTCTGGTAATGATGGTAATGGGGTGATGATTGCATGACTATAGAAATCTCATGACTATCGTGATGTTTTGGCGTATTTGTTCAGTGCTTTGGCTTTTCCGAACGGATCAACTCCACGTTCATGGGATGGATGAGACTTTCTGCCGTGCCCTGATGGCAAGCCTGAGACATGCAGGTGCTCAGCCAGTTACTCCAGCCGCGGCCTTTGAACGTCCCAAACTCAAGATGCACAAACTTGATGCACAATTTGATGTTGAAGGGTTTGTCTGAATCATATTATCATAATATATTATATAATATTACTAGCACTTAATTTGATTATATAATAGCTCATGGTGTGATCTCATGAAAAGCCACAATCCCTTTGACAGGGTGCTCTGAAATTGCGCCGGCAAGGTTCAGGGCCACCAACTCCTCGGCATTCTCCTGCACGTAGTTTCTACCTCAGAGCCGGTCAATATGAACGGGGAATCGGAGGAATTGATACTGTAACTATTGATATATATATATATATATCAATCTGTTATACTATACCTATATCTACTAATCAGAGGAATTGTTAACTATTGAATACTGTTGATAGCTATTAATACTTGTGCAACCAATCTGCTTGATGTTGAGTGTCAAGATTTTCCATCTCTCAAAACACCTGCATACTTTTATTGTCTCTTTAGGAGATGCAACCACACAGGCATACAGTTGTACAGTACAATGTTCTTGAATAACATTCTCCAAACATACATGGGCGCCCGGTTACTCTCGTTCGCGGTAGTAGCCCATCGGTTTGGTACTCGTTGTGTCCATCAGCCTCCTGCAGCATTGACAACTGGGTGCTTAAAGAGTTTAAGACCAATGGTCAACTATCAAACAGTTATTATGGATATTTATGGATATTTATGGAT
>Ga0126342_10020979_pt1 | contig 10933 bp, 9 predicted proteins | sample Cyp1metagenome_FD_92528 | JGI IMG/M metagenome (GOLD analysis project Ga0126342, IMG submission 92528) | Coral microbial communities from Lord Howe Island, Old Settlement Bay, Australia - Cyphastrea 1 metagenome | ecosystem: Host-associated > Invertebrates > Cnidaria > Coral ... | reverse complement strand
TAGATTAGATAGATTAGATAGATAGATTAGATAGATTAGATAGATTAGATAGATTAGATAGATTAGATAGATAGATAGATAGATAGATAGATAGATAGATTAGATACATTAGATAGATTAGCTAGATTGGATGGATTAGATATTAGATGGACTTGATTTAGGTTAGGTTAGTTTAGATTAGATTTGCTTAGGTTAGACTAGGTTAGACAAGACTAGACTAATAGGCTAGATTGGACTAGATTGGATTAGATATGATTAGATCTTATTTGATTAGATAGATACATAGATACTCACGTATCTTTTCATGTGTGCTTCTCAGACTTGAAGGGTAATCTACACATTTCGCTCTAAGGTCGTGTCCAACCGGCTACCGGTTACCCTACATCCAGATCGTCCACCTCCAAATGATGTAGAACAGTGGCTCTCACGCAAAATTTTATGTTGCATTCTATGTACACCTAGAGACGGATGGAGACCGTACCTGCAGACCTCACCACTGCAATCCACAAGTGTGCCATTGCCAACAGAGTGAAGTTATATGAGGTTCTTCTTTTTCCCTCTCCATGGGTAGTCCTTGTGATTCATTGTGTTCTTTGCATGTGAAGCATTGGGACGGGAAAGCTGTTGATGTTTGAAACTGCTCTATTGTGTGGAAAGCAGGTCCTCCGGAGGCCTTGCTTCTGCATTACGGTGTTGCGTTGAGTGCTATGAGGATGGTGGGTTGACGCGGGTTGTGGAAGAAACAGTGGTGCGTGGACATGGGGTATGCAATAGATTGACTCTGTTTGAAACTTGACGTGCTCTTCTCAAGAAGGAAATGTGCCCATGGGTATCCACAGCACACATCACAGTGCTCCCCTGACCAGGAGGTGTTTTGGATTGGCTGGCCTGGCTGTGCTCCGCCGAAAGAGGAGCAGCAGCGTTTGGCCCAGCGGATGCTTGAGGCTTCAGCATGCTCTGCCCAGCACATGTGTTGATCATCCGTTACGATCCGTTACGGCTATGGGCTACCCTTTGTTCACCAGCGGTCTTCATCCTTGGACTTGCGCGTTTCTTTGTAGACGTGTGTGATGCCCGCTTGCGATCACACGTATATTAATCTATCATTTATTGTGATGTTTGACATATCGACATGTGTTCGATAACAATATGATATGCGATATAGGACGTGCGATGCACAAACTATGATACATGCAGATTTCAAGTGCCAGCGTCGAAAACGTGTTCAGATACACATGTACTTTAAACCGATGCATACATGCATGTATATGATGTATATGCCTATGCATATATGATCACACATGCAATTGTATGTGTAAGCCATAAGCCCAAAACTTTTTGCCTTGTATGACCAGCGGTTAACACGCTGAGAGCCAATTCCCCCAGGCGAGTGGCAAAGTGAAAATGATTCCTGTTGCTGAGCTGCAAGGAAAGATCGTGCAAAATCACGGGTGGGTCGGACGTGGATCGATGATGTATTTCTGGATGAAGATGATGAAGGGTGCATGGAGATTAAAGTACTCACCTAAAACCAGCAGCCGCCGATGCAAGGTGTGGCTGCAGCAGAGCACCTTGGATTGCACATATCTGCATGTCGTTTTTTTTTTTTTTAAAATTGTTTTTTTTTAAATGTTGTCGAATCATGTCAAATCATCTCATGTCAAAACATCCTTTTGCTCGTGTGCTGTGAGCCCAGGTGACGTGGACGATTTCTACACAGGAGACCCCGCTGTTGGATTCACTTGGTTTGACTTTCTAACAACCTGCACTTAATTAGTAGAAGGCAGATGTTCAAGCTTGCACAACTGCATGTGTAGATATATTATGATATATTCGCATGCAGATTTACATAAACTGATTAGTAACTGATTATGAATTATGCACATTTTTTGTAAGCTAACAAAACCCTCCGAATTGTTAGACTGTTAGACCAACGGGATCCAACGGAAAGCGAGGATTTTCAAACTCCTCAATGTGGCCATTGCTGCACTGGATGACCCCTTATGCACGCTTCAAGCGAGCCTGGGCAGAGGACCGCTGGCAAATGTTCATGTGTATTTCTATGTATTTTTGCATGTTTATCGTTGTGATATCTGAACTAGCTGCAAGTAGCTGAGCAAACCTGATGTCGAGTCATCACTGCTGGCCAGTTTCAAAACCCACTGTATATGTACCGACATGGATGTTACTAACACATGTTTACTCTGTTTTACTCCTTTTGAATTCCCGTGTGTAGGTACCTCATCTTATCGTATGAATACATCTCTCCTTGTGTGCTGTTTTCTTCCTGCAGTCTACAACGCATTTTTTCCTGGAACTCCTGAACTTCTTTCTTATTTTTCTTGAAGTCTTTGAGTCTTTTTCTAAACGGCATTTAGATGCATTTAGTCAAAAGCATGCCGCAAAAAGTTGGTCCACGAAGAGGCTTCTCCTGACAAACATTGGGAGCCTAGGGAGCATAGTTTGATCATGTTTGACCGTGTTCATCCCTGGCAGGCAGCATGTTTCTTTTTTCTGGAAGCAAAAGCAGAGAGAGAGAGAGAGAGAGAACAGTTGCTGCATGCTGCTGTTCGTACATCCTGCATGAAAACAAAGAACGTGTGAGTTCTGCCATATCAAGCGCCTAATTGCTTTAGAATGCTTCAGCCTTTTCATGCGTCTTCTTCATCAATGTTCGAAGATGAGTCTTGACGCTGCATGACTCACTCATTTGACAAATCTTCTGCAAACATCCATTTCTGAATGTATTGCCCACTCATGAGCTTTGACAGATTATCATGTATGATATGGGCTATTTAATTCCGCAACAGGCGTTCCGGGGTCACATAAGTCTTTGTTTACTGTTGTCAGCAAAAGGGCCGGAAGGTCAAATTCATTCAGCAACATATGCCGGCGCATAAATATTCGCATTACATTTTGTATTAGGACTGTCCTGGATATTTTTAACACTAGATCCTTGAGGGGACACTGTGGCATTTGGACCGGTGGTGCAGGCATACCGGCGTGTCAATGATCAATTCGCTGATGTGATCCTTACAGTGGCGCACTCAAAGCGACATAATCAAAAGTGGCACTGACAGTCGCGGTGAAGCAGTCCATACTTAACAAATCTGCACAAACCCCTTTCACAAGGGCAAGGGTCCTTCAGAGTTTGTCAGGTGGCTACAGCAAAGGACCTCATTTGGATCCATGCAACTTGTCTCAATTTGGATTGGATGCGGGGTGTGCATTGCAAGGGTTGATTTAGCAGAGCCGAATACACATTGAAAGCTGAATGGAGACATGAATAGACATGAGAATGTATGCATCGTCCAGGACTATCACTTGTTCTTGGTCCCGCAAATGCTAAGAAGGAAGCGTGACAACATGCTCATCCAGGCGGATGGCCATTTTGAATCATTGTGACTCGTGTTCTGACAGTATCTGACAGTGTTGCAAGCGTTGCCAGAGCCTCTTGCAAAGTTCTGTCTCTTGTGGGCATGGGATTTGGACACAGGGGTTTCATGTGGTTTCTGTTTTTTCATAATTTTTCTTTTTGCACCTTTTACTTTTGCTGCTTGGGGTGATTTATGATAAATTTATGGTGCTGTGTTGTGGCTTGCCAGGAACAAGCAGCCAAGGAGGGACTGGTCCAGAGACCAGGCAGGGCAGCCTGGCAGCCTGTGACAGAATGTTGGACAAAGCCAACGATTCGTTTTAAGTAGAAATACGTAGAGAAATATGCTGAAATATGTCCGGGTATGTCTGGATATGTCCGGTATGCCGTGACATGCATCGTGCGGAGATAGTTGAGTGTACTTCCGATGCAGCAGGACATTTGCCACCCCTTCGTGATTCAGATTCGCATGAAGTTGGACATGTCAAGCGTCCAGAGGGGCTGCCATGCACTCCGGAGGACAAGCTGAGTATTGATTGCCAGTCATGGGTCGTTATTGAATGTTATTGAGCTACCCTGAAAGCAGCCTTCTAGCATGTCATTGACATTCATTGACACATAATTAATGAATATTGTTGACACCATTCAATAAGTAATAGAGTCTTCCCACAAGGAGGAGCACGTGGAAGATGACAAAACGGAGCAGGTTCTGCACAGACAAGGCCATAGCGAACACTTTGACTTCCAGGAGCCCTAGCACAATGTACAGTAGTGAAAGATGCGCAACACACCATACTTGCATATACTTGAAAGTCGTCGAGGAAATCCTGCACGGTGCATGATATCTACAGAGTAGAGATGCTCATTGAACCCCTTGTTTGAACTAAATACACGTTTATGCTGTTTGAAAGTTTGTACTATATATATATATATTACATTTAAAAAGCACTAGATAACTCCCATGTTCATCACGTGTCAGACTCAGCTAGAGGATGCCGTTTTGCACGTTGGCTTCAACGTTCGTGTCTCATGTTCCAGGAAGCCATGACAAATACTCCAAGAGGGGGACGAGAAGACTATACCACCTGCGACCCAAAGGCGCCACAGCGACAGTGGCGCCAATGATAGTGACAGATGGTAACGAGATAGTTTTTGAATATACTTCAAGGTAATTGAGGTAATTAAGGTAATTGTTCTTATTATTTGATTTTGTTTATGCTGCCAATTGATGTCGCAGGACACTGTGGTGCCATCGTTTGGTCAGCCAGGCTTATGACATGTATTTCACATTGTGAAGTACCTTTGCCAGGTTGCTGAGGAGGCGACGAACGACAATGGTGTGGAGGCATCCATCATATTATCGCTTTTAAATCTTTTAATTGCTCAAGATTGGTAAGTTAACTTACAATCAGTCAGTCATTTTGGTGGCATCGATTTGATCCTCGTGGCGACTGGCAGGGTGGAGAGTTGAAGACAGCGTGGCTTGGTAGCGTTCTGTTCGAGTGTTTATAAGACCTTATCAGCACTTTGGTTTTCTCTTGCAACCAGACATTTCGCATCATTTTGCTATCTGAGCATCCCTGTACTTATACAGCACATGACAGAATTCCATAATATAGATATGCTTTGCGTGTTGAATCGCGATGACACCCCTTGACTGCCAAGACCTGCCAAGATTTGCCAAGGGCTGGATACGGTGGTGATGAGATAAAGCGAATGCGTCGATCCATCACCCAGGTGGAGCTCAACAGCAAACTGCGCATTGTTCCTTGGCCTTTGCCAATCTTGTTCTAAGATGTTCCAAGCGGCTTAGGCAAAACCACAACGACATGCCAGTAAAAGTCGATCGAAGGATATACGATGCGTATGCACAATTATGTATATACCAATATAGTTAAGTTATATAGATAGAAATAGCTACAGCTATTTCTTCAAATGCATTTCTTTTGGTCGATGTTGTTTGCTGCGACGATGTCAAATTGCATAGAGTATATACATGTACAAATGTTTAAAACCGAATGTTATTTAGGGGTTTGGGGGCTTCAAGACTACCCCCTTTGCGCCATTGATTTTGAGCATTTTTAGAAAGGTTTTAGTAAAGAAATTGACCATTTTGAGCCCTTCTTCATTTTTTTAAACCCACAACTTTTCAGAAAAGGTTAAGTTGTTCCAGCTTTCAGCTCAAAGAGCCTTGAGGGTTTCAGAAAGGGTTGGAGAAAGGGTTACCCACCAAAAACCGTGGGAGCGTAGTTCAGAATACTTTATTTGGCCCCCCCCTAAATAAAGTTTTTGGTTCATGTGGGGATGATTTGAAAATCTTATTTTTTAAAAGGTGTTCAAATAGGAAAGGAATGGATACATGAATTGAACCACCAAAATTTAGGCCCTTGAAATCCAAATACTTTATTTGGGGTGGTCAAAACAAATAAACAAACAAAAACAAAATGAAAAACAACAAAAACGAAAAACAAAAACAAAACGGAAAAACAACTCAAAAATCGGTTGGCGTACTTTATTACGGGGAGGGGTTTACTAATTCCTGTAGAACCAGACGTTCGCCCATGCTCACATAATTTCCGTTTTTGCCACGGTTTTAACACTTCTCTCATTCCAAATCCACAGGGATTCCCTCCATTTTTCCATCATTTTTGTCAATATTGGTTCCATAATGTCGCATTTTTCCCACGATGTACCCTATGTTCAATCAATTCCATCATTACAGAAGGATCTAAACCTGCCACCTCTCCAAACAATATGTATAAAGGCCTTATAATGGTTATAGTATGTCATGTTTTCTTCCATGATATTACATCATTACAGAAGTTACAGAAGGATCTAAATCTGCCACCTCCTCCAACTAATACGTATAAAGGTCTTCTAATGATTATGTTGTATTCTATCTAATGGAAAATAGAAAGTGGTGCAAAAGGGCCGCTTCTGCGAGAAAACCTAGAATCCGGGAGAACCAGAAATTTACGCCAAGAACCCCTCCACGACTTCGTGGGGGTCTGTCGAAAACTCGGGTCGTTTTACCCAAAAAAAATAGGTTCCGGGCAAACGTCCGGATTTGTGCGTACTATTTTTTTCCGGGATTTGGCGTACTTAATTGCGGGGGGTCTTCTAATGGCACCCGGACATTACATTCTGTTTGATTTGCGTTTTCCCTGCCTACGATTTTGTTTGTTCTTCACTGGTTCACTCGCACATGCTAAGGCTTTCTTCTTGCACACACCGTTTCCATCGTACGAGGCCGATTCCAAGCTCCCGCCTACTTTTAAGCAGGGTCTATGCAGGGTTATGACAAGCCTGGATTGGCTCTTGGCATTCAAGCCAATGAAGGATTTTTGAAAGCTTGCATTTGCTGCAGGTGCTCTGCGTTCTTCCACAGTGTGTAGATGTGGTCGAGGGTGTTCTTGGAGCTGACTTGATTGGCTTTCACACCTACAACTACTTGTGCCATTGATGAATTCAGCTTGAGCTTTCAGTATTGTGCTGAGATTTGATACACCAGTATGTTTGGCACATTATCTGCTTTCTCTCCCACTTCAGCCCGCCCTTTCCCAGCTATTTATTAAGCTTCATTCTGTTGCTGGATCACAATGATCACACCTTTTGCTCAGGCGCCACTTCAGATCCTGCGTCATTCGCCTATGTGGTTTCACTCCCGAAATGGACCATGTGGATCACAGGGGCCAGCGGACCAAACTTGGCGTTTTTCCAATCGGGGCAAATGCCAGGCCCTCAAATCACACAGATTCTGCCGTAGAATGTAATCAATCCGGAGGCTTAGGAATCCTGATGGAAGGGACATGAAGTAACTGCCATGAAATGCATGATTTTGTGAATTTTGTGAATTTTGCAGTGTTATTGTGATCCTTCTTGATTCGGTGCCCTTCGCTGGCAGCATGTGTTTTGTGCTGAGGTTCAGGGTGTGATGGAAGCTATGAGGACAGTGCCTTGCAAAACTCATTGGGGTGGAGAGGATTCAAAGGATGTGATGGGCAGCTATGGGCACTCTTGAAAGACCGAACGTATGCCCAGCTTTCAACCTTTTGCTCGAGTCAACCAAGTCCGCAGCTTGAGACCCTGACACCCAATAGACGCAAGGTTTATAGAGCAAGATGCCCCCAACTCTGATTTGCAGTGCTTCCTGGTGATACAACGTGCAAAGTGGGACCCATGTTTCTTAGAGCACAAAATGCTGGCACGCAATCTGTGGCGTTTGCAAAAAAATCTAACGCCCCCGGACCCCGGATCCAAACGTATGCAGAAGTACTTGGGTCTTGTGCAGCACTTAGGAACAATTTGCTGAGCACCTCAAGGAGTACACTGAGCAATTCCAAGGCTCTCAGCTTAGAACCATTCGAGTTCAAGATGAAGCCATTCAATATCATGCAATCATCCGAATATATCCGATTAGACTTACTTGGTTTTTCTCTGTTGGCCCCTGAGATTTGGCATTTTTTTAAGACTCACCTAAAAAAGCTATAACATCATACCGTACCTTTTTGAGTTCCATCATTTTACAACGTCCCATCCAGACACATATCAGAATGTTTGGCGAAGTTCCTGATGTTACGGAGCTTATCATGGCAGGTGGGAATAGCCTCGGCCTATCTTGGCCTACTGGAGTGCATTTTAGGGGAATGTTTTGTGATGTTGTGCTAGCGAGGTGCCATAGTCAAGTGGTCTTTACCTTTTTCACACCTCTTCCTAATCATTGCCTGACAGGCAAAAGTCTGGTCTTGAACGTGGAGCGCTTGGATTATTCAAAGGGATTGCCTCAAAAACTGGCGGCGGTCCAACGCTACCTGGAAGAAGCGAAAAGGAAGCTTGTCAGACAGAAAAAGTGCACCAGGATGCAGCAGGTGTACAGTGACACTTCGACCAACATCAGCCGTGATTGTAGAATTCATCTATGAACGTAGTATCAAGGCAAATCAAACATGCAAACTCAAGTGCCAGCTGCTGAGGAATGAAGACGACGACTCTGACTCACGCATGGACAAAATGGAAGAGCTTCGGAGAAGGTTTGAACGACTCGGAACACACAAGGCAAGTCCACGCGTCTACTATATAATTTCTGTAAAAAATAACTATATATACACTATATGTATAATTATATACACACACATATATATATATATATGTTTGTGTATAAATATCCTTTTAGAAAGATACTTTGGAGGCTTTGAGGCATGTTAGGCAAAGCAGAAAGTCAAACAAGCTAAACAACCAACTCGGACTGGTTGACCAAATGAGTCTGCAGGGCAGACGCAGAGTCCCGCATCGCAGGCAAACCGGGGAATGGCGACTTCAAATTTGCGTCGCATAGGCTGGAAGACCAACACGGAAGCCAAAATTACTGGGATGGACAGGCCTGGGCGGAAATAAGTCCGACCTGGCCCCAGGTGCAAATGTCATGAAGATGCTGGTTGGTGATTATGAGCCACCTGCAGAGAATCCGGGCAGCAACTTGATACACATCGCACAAGGTTGAAGATGTTTACTTTTGCTTCTGATTGAATCTCACCAGTTCATTTTTCGAAGGACTCGATTGGACCACAACAAGACTGTATTCGTTTTCATTGCCGTCCCATCCAGGCTCAGATTTTGACGCAAGCGAATGGTTGTGTTCTGTCCTCTCAATACATCTAGTACTGCATGCAGCATTGCCAGGCGAGATGTTGAAGAGTACCAGAAAATCGAGGAGGAAGTTCACCGAAGCATTAGCACAATAAACGGAATGTTCTCCACCCTGTCGCGGCTCAGCTTTGATGCTTATTGTCGTGACAAGAAAGATAGGCCAGAACTGAGCAGTACGCGTGAATTTAGCTAAGCATGGCCAAGCGAACACGAAACGATGAAATTGCAAACAAGTGGACTGCATGAAGAATGAAGCTCAGCTGCCGAGAAGCTGCTGAAGCTTCAAACGGCCTCAAACTGAGGCATCAGCCCATTGTGTACATACATCGTGGCGTGCCCTTACCGGAACTGGCCGCTCTATATGCAAGAGCTGACTGTTGCCTTGTCACTCCGCTGATTGATGGCATGAACTTGGTCGCCGCTTGACAGCAGCTGAGGACACGTAAAAAAATCGAGAAATTTCAAGTGATTTCCTTCCAAGAGTAGCAAGGAGTTGCACACAGGAGAGCACTATAGAACACTTATATATATTTATATATGTCAATGTTACATAATGTTACTACCTTTTATGGTTTCCAATGTTTTATTTCTTATGCTTGGCTCGAGGCAAAGGAGTTCGTTGCCACCAAAGACCGGAGCATAGAGAATGTTGTGCCGGGCCTGGGGCCTAGAGGGGATGTGTGTGCTGGAGCTGGGCTTGGCAAAGCAAAACTTTATTGCTTCTTGCTGAGCAGTACCTAAAAAGTATTAAGAAGTTACCAATCGCCTGGCGTTTTACATACTGTATCCATCATGACAATTGAAATTGCTTTTCCCAGCACGGCCCTTAGATTTTTCTCTCCCTATAGGCAGAAGTTGCTCAGGTACAGTTGTTCTTTCGGAACTGGCAGGGGCTGCCCAGGACTGACAAAGCTACGCCGTGATTGCATTGTGGTCAAACTCATCCAGTGCCGAGATGTTTCGAGTGCTTGATGGTCGGCTTGGCAAACAGGAGCTATTTGATGCCATCGTGGTGAATCCTTACGATGAAGATGCTGTGGCAGATGCTATAGCAGACACTTGGCCGCTCTACGGTGCTTTGTGGCGGTGATTTATGATCCTGAAGCTATGTGCAGAGTCGGTGATTCTGTTGTTGTGCTCTCAGATTGGTTTGGAACTCACGCGTGGTAATCGGTTGAGCGAGGAGCAGACTGGCAGGGTTTGACTGTAGCTTCATTTGAAGATGATAAGACAGTGGATGCTGTCATGCTGAGAGTCTAGTTCCCGCTATTTAAGGTCAAGGTTTGGTGGCCAAGAGTCAATAAATTCACATGAGCACTTGGACTCGTACGCCGACAGCTTCACAACACGTATGCTATGCAACATATTCAAATATGATGTACGAAAGCATAGCCACACTCAGTCATTTAGTCATAGACTACATGCGGAGAACTAGTTCTTTTAGATGCTTCAATCTTCAGTGCAGTGCCCATGTTCCGTTCTCTTGTGCTTAGACTGGCTCCAGCATGGTCATGGCAGGACCAGCGGTGGGAAGTGACTGAGCGAATGCGCCAATCAGTGGTGCAAAACGATGCAGTAACTTTGCTAAAGCCGGGTCGATGATGGTAGGCAGAGACAAGACTCGTACATAGCCTGCCAAACTTAATAACCTCGAACATCTTGAAACAATTATGAGCTTAGTGGATCTTAGTGGTAGGAACCACCGGAAATGAAACCCTTGCGCTGAGGTTCACAACCGAATTTATTACATATTTATAGAATTTTATAGATATTTGATGATATTTGTACAGCATTTCGGGTTCAACGCTGCGTAGCAGCTAGCACAGATAAATTTTCGCCGCACCACAGCAATGGCGTCAAAGGCAAAGCATCAGGCAACAGGAGACACCCCGGAACCAGCTTCGAGAAAAT
>Ga0126342_10020978_pt1 | contig 10934 bp, 8 predicted proteins | sample Cyp1metagenome_FD_92528 | JGI IMG/M metagenome (GOLD analysis project Ga0126342, IMG submission 92528) | Coral microbial communities from Lord Howe Island, Old Settlement Bay, Australia - Cyphastrea 1 metagenome | ecosystem: Host-associated > Invertebrates > Cnidaria > Coral ... | reverse complement strand
CTTGAGAAGGCTTCCCAATTACTTGAGTTTGGAGTGCTGCCGGTGAAAAGAAAGAACTCAAGACTCGACAACACAGTGAAGGCTGGCGAAGCCAGGCTGACGTGCCTGGATGTGACAACAATAGACATGAAGGAGCGCTCCTTTCTGTTCGTTCCTACTGTGGAATCAAACACCATCATTTACCCTTTTCCACATGGATTTTGGGGGGATGGGTTTTGGATTCAAAATATCCACGATATGTTCATCTCGGCGTCATGGTTTAGCACTGGATAAATCCCACAATATAGTTTAATCCACCGCATGGATGCATATGGAGGTCTCCTGCAATGGGGGATCCAAAACCATGCAAAATTGGATATTCTATGACATTCTTAAGAAATAGGGAAAAACCATGGTTTGGGGAAGCATCCATTTACAGATATATACAATCATCTACAGCAGATTCTGGAGCCATTCCTCCTTCGCACCTTTCCACTAGTGATCGGTCAAAAGCCTGTCCCTATGAAAGAAGGGCCTCCGAGATGCTCCAGACCCATCTATTCTTCTACGCTTGTTCCCCCGAACGCATCAGAATAGGAAGACCACGTCATCTATCCGTGCCATGATTCAATGATTCAATGATTCCTGCCACATCATATACGAGGGTATATTATGGTATATTCCCATTATATCCCAATGATTATCTCATTACTATCCCTACAAAACCACATAAATCCCCACAAATCCCAATGAGGAAAAAAAATAAATCCCTCTAAAATTGAATCCAGAAAAAACAAATCCCTCTAAAATCCATATGAATCCATCTAAATCCCTTGAAAAGTCCATCAAATCCATCTAAATCCCTCTAAAATCCATATGAATTTACTGTGCTGGCCTGATTTGACTCGTTTTTCCGGGCGTCCCCCGCTCAACACAGCTTTGGACGCCAGATCCACCGCATCGTTGGCGTAGCGCTCCAGGAGCACGGCGGCCAATTCGGCGTCCTGAAACCATAGGGATTTTATAGGGATGTTATAGGGATTTATAATGATTTATAGGTTCTTGTTTATGTGGTTTTATAGGGATTTATCATGATTTATAGGGATTTTTTATGCGGTTTTACAGGGATTGATATGGTTTTTTATATGGTTTTATAGGGATTTATATGGTTGTTGTAGGGATAATACATAATGCGATAATAATTGGGATACAAGGGGAATCTACCCTCCGGTGGAGACATGGCGCCGGGAAATGGCCCAACGAGATGGAGGTCTTCCTAAAATGGGGGTCCCCCAAAATGGATGGTTTATAATGGAAAATCCGCTAAAAATTGATGATTTAGGGGTGCCCCTATTTTAGGAAACCCTCCATGTGAAGACATTACGCACAATGTCAACTTGATGTACCCTGGTTTCAGGTCGCCACAGCCGTGTGTGACATGTTTATTGATTTTATTGCTTGTTTATCGCAATATACTCAATCAAATTATATGAAATTCACACTTTTCTAGCACAACCTTCTGTTACTGAGAATCTCTCTTCGGATGTGCCGGTTTATAGCAGGCTCATACATGGTGATAATCTACTTCTGAAGTGTTGTATCATGTGGGACTATGCAGCACTTACTATTCATGGGATGCACATCCACTACAACTTCTAGCTGCGACAATCCTCCATGTCTTGAATCCACGTAAATCCGAACCCATATGCTCAATCTATGGTATAAATACCAACATTTACCCCTACAATAGTGCAAATGAACCAAACGTGGAGCACGGAAACTACGTCCCAGTTACTATCCAGTTGCCATTAACCCCAACTATGTAAACCTCTGTGTTTTTGTATAAAAATCAAATATATAAGGTATACAAATACCCAATTCACCCCAATGCTAATTCGATCCCCCATATCAAATAACCCCCCATGACTGAAACCCAAATGAATAGATCATAGTGGAGCCAATACATTCCACCATCTCCAAGAGAGGTCTATTACTGGATATGCCTCCGTTGGGGATGATTTGGTTAATGGATGTTAATGGATGTTAATGGTATGGTTTATTATTGGATTTATCACAGTACTTGGATTTGCGGGTGGCATGGAATATAAAAAATCATCCCAAGTTATAACTGGGTTATAAGTATGTTTACTCACCACTAAATGGAATAATTACCCTCCAGTAAATTTCACATGACGACCCTGCCATGAGTCGGGGTTGGAAGACTAGTAAAACCACGATAAATTGCTTATTTTCAGGGTCGAACTGTTAATTTACCAAAGAGGTATATCCAGTAATAAACATCTCTTGGGGATGATTCGGAATGTATTGACTCCGCTATGATAAACATATTTACTCACTGGAATAATCCTCCAGGTTTTAGTAACCCCTAAATCCCCATGGGAAATTTCGCTGCCCAACTCATCGACTTCTCCGACTCCTGGTGTCGCAGCTCCAGAGATGCACGGCGTAGAGCCAAGTCGCTGCTCCCGTGACCTGGAATCCATCGTGCAGCGATCTTTTTTTTCGAAAAAAAATGGGATTTATCGGGATTTCCATGGGATTTCCATGGGATTTCATGGGATTTCCATGGGATTTCCATGGGATTTCATGGCTATGTTCAGGATTTCATGGGATTTAATGGAATCAAACTGGAACAAAAATCCCATTTGGAATCGTTTGGAATAGTTTTTAATGGATAGTTGATTCCCATAGTTTAATGGCTATTCAGTGGATTTCCCATTAGATGATAAAAAGTGGAATAGTGTTCATCATCAAACTGGGAAAAAACTGGAAAAAATCGTGGAATCCACCAAGATGATGAAGACATCATCGCCCATTTCGCTCGCTCATCCGTTTAGGGACGTTTTTTGAGGCTCCAGTGATACGATTTTCACCTGCAAAAACATGCAGCCAGAAAGTCTATGTACAATCTATGGATAAATCAACTAAATAAATTCCATGAAAATCAAATTGGACGCTATTATATATCCTAGTCATTGGATGTATTATAGCATCTAAATTTATTACAACATACATCCAATTCACCATCTAAATCAACTATCAATATCAATGAATCAACCAATCTATGGATTCGCTTCCCAACACCCAGAGAGGTTGACGTCCCAGGGGAATTTGCAATTCAGGGCCTGCGTGATATTCCTGGGCAGGGTTGGGTCAAGCATCTGGGCTCGCCATATCAGTTGCATCATGGAAGAGTTCATGAACTGTCTGCATTCTAAATGTGTAAGCATAAACACAGTGTGTGTGTATATATAATTAATAATGTATATATATAATATATATATATAGATACATATATGTTTTGTATACATACTATACACCCTAGATTCATTGCTATAGGATGCACACCACAGCATTTTAGCCCTTTGTGCCGAAGCAGTGCTGGGACATCACACCGCATCCGCTCAGCGTGGCATCCAACAAGACTCGAGCACGATCGACCCTTCCGCAGGATTCCTGCGATGGCAGAGCCGAGCCGAGCCCCATCCTTTCCGCTGGTGGGAAAGTACCGAAAGTACCACATCAAAACAAAAAAAACATTCTATATGAATATACCATATATGTGGTTGAAATAGATCCTGGCAATTCCAAAAAGATAGAAAAGTGGAATCTTCCTACAATAGTGGTAAAAACCCTGTAAACGTGCAAAAAGATGCGGTTTTCCCCACCATAAATGTGGATCATGTTCCTCAATGATGTTCCTTTCCGGGTTCCCCATGGGTTTTCCACATATTTCTGTATGTTTACCCCCGGGCAAGAGGCTAACCCATCAAAACTCGCCCCGTTGCAACTCCCATGAGAATTCTCACTGTGGATTAGCACCAATGCCAGTTGCACCATCCCCCAGTCATCACCATTTTTATATATAGGTGGTATAAGTTTACCCCAATTTTGCTTGATATATGGATCACCATTTTTATAGGTGGTAAGTCTACCATTCAAAATTTTGAACTCGATATCCACCAAAATTATAGGTGGTATGTTTACCATTCAAAATTTTGCTTGATATATGGCATGGTTTTACCCACATCATAGCTATGGAAAATGGCCAATTTAGTTCGTTGATTTACCCATCAAAAATGGTGGTTTTCCATTGTTTTTGGTATCGTTGACCTTGTTTCCCACATCACTATCCCTTGAACTCGAGCGATTCCTCCAGCTCCGCCCAGGCCGCCAATGCATCCGGCCGTCGGGAGAGGCGGCCCGACAGGCAGGCACCTGGATGAGGGGTTCCTCCGTTTTAGGAAACCTCCATATAATATACATAAGGATCATGTAGGTCGGTAGTAAAATGTCTTTGAACATACTTATATCTACAAGTTTGGTCATAGAATGTAATGAACATTAATTAATATGATATGATAATTAATATATTATATGATATCATGATATATATATATATATACAGTATATATAATTAATTATAATGTATTCTATTACGGGGATAATGTAAAAATCAACATATCATAACATATCTTAGACTTTTGGCTCGCCGAACTCAATCCCTGAAAACTCACCTCGCAGCAAGCCGCAAGAGATCTCAGGCTTGTTTTGGCCATGAGCCGCCTGCCAGCGAAGACGGTCACCCATGATCACCATAAATGGTAACCATCCCCAGATGATTGGTAGGTTTATATAGGTTTATATAGCTTTAACCCAATAAAATATAAACCCCAATATAAACCTATATAATCTGGGGATGGATACATATGGTTACCACCCATTTAATGTGATTTAGAGGGATTTACCACATTAGCCAAGATTCCTGAACAAGAACAAATGGATACAAATGAAGACACATGGAAGATTTGATGGTATATAATGGGGATATAACCATTTCGCCAATCACCATGAAAAATGGTGATGTGCAATCATCAAGGTTTATTGGAACAGTAGTCATGGATATGTTTGGAGGATGTAAAGGGATATAGTTACACAGTATATAAATGAAATAGCCAATAATATATACGGGAATTTTCGGGTATGTCTGAAGCTAGATATACCCCCACAAAAAAAAAATGCAACTTTGACTGGGGAGATTGAGGTTCTCGACCATTGCAATAAGGGTGGTGTTCCCATACTTTTCAGACAGCCTCACATCTTTTTAGTGCCCGTTCGATCCCGTACGCCCGCCCGCTGCACCTCAGCTTGTTCCAACACGCTGGCGTAGCGCAGCCAAAATTCCAAGTAATTGTTCGCCACGATCTGCCACGGTCTTCGGTGATCTTCGGTCGTCTGTGACACTTCGCGAGTCGTCGAAGTAGGCGTTTCGGTTCCATGACTTTTTGGCCGTGAAAAATGGTGATGTTCCATGACACAAACCTGTTTATTACCAGAGGAATATTCCCATTATATTGCAATCATTGCCCTACTCGGCCAAGATCCTATAAGTCCTGAGCCAAGTCACTTGCCCAAAAAAACCACCTTGATCCGACATAACTTGGCATTATAACTAGTCAATATTTACCTTGAATCGGGAGTATCATATGAGTATACATGTTTCGTATTTTTTTCCACATGTTATACCTAATCAACATAATTTATATAATGGTAGTCAAATTGCAGAATCAGTTCCAAAATGTGGGAAGCCCTGCATTTTGGAAGTCTCCAAACATGTCAGGCGCACCAAACATCTTTCAAACAACCCTTGCAATCGCCGCCAATCTCGAGGCTCGCGTGACCTAAGGCGAAGGAATAATGAGTGAAGCAGATTAGAGAAATGGGAGTCTTTAATCATCCAAAATAGAGTAGTAGACATCAATCTATTTAATTTATGCATGCGTAACGTGGAAATATAATAATACGATGACGATGGCGATAGAATGGGAGATACAGACATATTTGCAACAAACTCCAGATCAACCATCTTAGGAAGCACAGCACTGCAACAATAGGATACATGGCGAGGGCCCCCAAATTACCATTTAAGGGGCGATAAACGAACCTGTAATTCCTAAACTTGAAATAGATGAAATAAAAAGTGTTTTGGCCCCCACTCCAAACCAGCATTTACGAGGCTTGGTCTTAAACAGGCTTCGTCTCAAATGCTGTAAGGTTGGTAAACCAGCTCCCAGATGTAGTAGCTTAGGGAAGTCAAACAGTTGAAACATGGCAATTGAAAATTCCAATGCTTACACATTTTCACTTGGAACATATTCTCGACATGGAGAAATGTTCCAGTTGGGGCTAGATTGCAAGAATTCCCATCGACTCCGAATCACCCTCTGTTGTGGGGATTTTGACTGCGCCCAATTCTTATGTCTTCAACATCTTTACTTAGTGGATTGAGTCAAGGTTAAGCCAAATCCCAAACTCCAACAAAAATCATGCAAAGTCCGTCTCCAGCGCCCATGATTGCCATGCCCCGTGGCATCGTCGGTCACCATCCAGGCTTCCGCACTCCTCGAAGTCCAAGAAGCGTCGCCAGGCGTCCAGTTGCGCCGAACTCAAAACCTTCTGGTGGAAGTAGTGGCGATGCAACGGCGCCTCAACGCGGCGCTTGGCGGCCACGTTTTTCGGGTGGGATGGGGATTTCGATGGGGAAATCATGGCATTTCAGTGATGTGATGGATCACTATTTTCTCGAAACCACGCTGAATTACTTGTCGTTCTTAGTAAACGGGTAAACTTCGTCAACCACCCAACTTTAGAATACTGCCACTTTGTGAAACCACTCCATCACCATATCATACCCTATGGTAATTTAACACAGCTATGGAAAATGACCGATTCATAGAGTAGTTCTCGATTAAACATGGTCAGTTTCAGTCACTCTCCTGGCTGCGTTAAACTACAATAGCTGGTTGGTGGTTTCAACCCCTCTGAAAAATAATTAGTCAGATTAGATCACCATCCCAGCTATTGGGGAAAATAAAAAAAAAACAGATAGGGTAACTGTTGCATCCCCCCGTTTTCAAAGCACCGTCCGCCTCGAAAGTTCGTAGAAGGGATGCTTCTTCCGAAGCTGCGGCCCACAATTCCTGGCCCGGGGCAAAGGTGCGCTCCATGGTGCTGCTAGATTTGCCTCAAAAAAATGGACCCTTTTGGGGTAACCATGACCGTAAATTTGAACTATTACCCTCTGGTAAACTAACATAACTATGGAAAATCACCATGTTTAATGGGAAAACTCACTATAAATGTCAATTTTCAATAGCTATGTTAGTTTACCAGAGGGTAACCATGACCGTAAATTTGAACTATTAATACATGTGGCATATGCGCATATATGCGCATATGCTACACTTCCGTACATGACTGGGCCATTTTGAGAGTGAATTTTGGTATACAAATACACTATACTATACAGTACCAATGGAGCATATGTATAGTCAAAAACTCATCGAGTTGCTCAGGTACCCCAGGAAATGGGTTAAATGGGGGTCCTATGAGACTGGCTGTGGGCCATGGTTTCCACCATCACATCCCAGGAAACGGCCATTGGGGCTGTGCCGGAAGAGGAGAGGGCACAGGGACTTGTGAAAACTGGAGAAGCCCAAAAACAAGGAACCAATGTTGTTGAGTTTTTGCTGGGTCCACATTGATCGGAAAGGCTTAAGAGATGGAGTCTTAAAGATTCATGAATTTGTGCGTGCTTACAGTAGCTGCTCATCTTGTACAGCAACACAGCGAGGAAGGTGTTCAATTGGCGAATCATATTATATGGAAATGTCAGATTCTTTGGTTTGGTGCCATGCTTGCTTTCCAGAGTTCAAAACCCCAAGACTCAGATCGTCTGAATGCACAACTCCTGATTTTGCCGTTGCGACCGCTTTTGTTGCTGGCACAGGCGATTGTAAGGACGATTTCTGAACCATGTACTGTATCATCATTTTTTACTATACCTTAAATTTCATAAATCCAGGCCACTGTATTTCTTGGATGAATATCCCAAATTCTCTTCCTGCTAATATAAATTCCCCAAAAAAAAACATTGTCCTGGTTGAGTATTGGATCTACTTTTGGGGATCCATGAGGCCATTTGAGGGGTGTATGTAAATAATGACGGGGGAACGATTATTGTAATATGTCTTCTTAAATAAATAAATATTATATATATATAACTTATATAACTATGTATATACATATATATATACACAACTAAATATAAATATATATATATATATGTATGTGTCTTACTTATCACGCATTTGAATATGTTTGATAAGTTCAAAATCGTGCTTCAGCCACCCGCTAACCAACGCCTCACGCATCTGCAAGAAGCGCTGTGCGCGGTCGGTGATGAACTGTGCCGCGTGTTCGGTTCGGTGCGGCGGGCTGCAACCAACTGGTCTCACCGGGGTAAGGCTCAAAGTTCATTCCTTTCCTGTGAAATACCAAGCTGTTTGGATTAACATCTATACTTCTTATTCACTTTTGGTATTATTCCCTTAAAAAAAAAAAACATGCATCCGGCAGTAATAAACACTTTTCAAGAAACCCTTGTACTGGATCATTTGTTTGTTTTTGTTGAAAGGTACAGTAACTTGTGTTGGAGCAATATCCCCTTGTTCCAACTTCGGGACCACCCTAAACATACGTCAAAGGACAAACACTTGTTGTTATGAAACCTTTCTGTTATGAATTCTAGGAGTTGGCACAAACGCTGGAAACGGGAAACCTGAAGCAATTTAAACTCGTGGGGTAAAACCGCAATAACAGGAGCAAGGGCATATAGCACAAAATGCAAGATGATCAAAACAATACTTTAGGTAACACAAATCCCAAACTCTTAGTCTTTACATTGCAATTGGGATTAGGGTGGTAAATGTTGATAAACTATTTCATCCGCACAATTATTTAGATGCATATAGATATACTATCATATATTCATATTATATATGGATATTTTTTTTTGGACTTGCCACCAGCTATGTAACGTAGGTGTTCATCAACAACCCGGGCAGAAAACATGAATCCAGCAGTGTGTTCCGTGGCAGTGGCATATGCTCATATGTACTAGTATGTGGGTATATGAATAGGATCATCTGGTAAACAAACATAGCTATTGAAAATGGTGATCTATAGTGGATTTACCCATTTATAGCATGGTGATTCTCCATAGTTTTGTAAACGTTTACCAGGCCGGGTATCATCTGATCATGTTGATTTCCAGTGTTCGCCTGTGATTCCGAGGTCCTACATTCCACATCGAACAGTCATCATTAAGAGCAATAGATTTAGACGATCGATTCTTGTGAAGAAAATTGCCATAGAAATAGTGGATTTACCCATTGAAAACGGTGATTTACCCATTGTCTTGGATAATAAGGTGAATAACTGGTTGGTGGTGCACTAACCATCTTCAAAAATATGAGTTCGTCAATGGGAAGGATGACATCCCATATATGAAATGGAAAATAAAAGCCATGTTCCAAACCACCAACCAGATTAATAATTGCAACCCACATGATTGCATGTCTGCTCACGAATCTCGCTTTTTGACGGCAAAAAAAAACTGGCCACATCCATGTCGCTTGACAAAAGCTCAGAGTCAAATCAAAAAAACAGGCAATACAACTTTACAGCCCGCAAACTTCAAAGACAACCTTTCACCGAGCTCAGAATACGAATCATTCATCCTTCGTCTTGCCGAACTTGTTGTTGTCAACCCTGTCCCACTGCTCTTTTGCCCGATGAAATTCCTCCTGGGCGTTTTCCTTGTTTCCATTCAAAGATGCAGCCACTCCCGCTCCTGCGTGCCAGCCAGCATGAATAGTGGAGCACACCCACCCATTTTGGTGCATGTCGAACGTGTCATCCAAAAAGTTGGAGAAACTCCGAACTCCACCGGGATTGTACATGCTGGCAGCCCGATGACAGAAAGCAAGCAGGATGCATGAGAAGAATACACACCGCATGTTGTGGATTGTGCCTTACTACGGCGCTTGAGCCAAAGCAAAGTGCAGTATATATTGAGCCATGAGGAAACTTGACCGCGGAACGAAAAACATACCTACATCGAATGAAAAAAAACTCGCACAACTCCACAAACTTATGCGTATGATATGCGCTCTTCTGAAAGTAAAGAACTGCTACAATTATATACGACCAAGTAGATCATGTGTGCACGGTGTATCATGTGTATGTATATATAGATATATGCAGGCATCAAGGCAAACAAAAGAACGATAGATAGATAGGATAGATAGGATAGATAGGATAAATGAGATAGATTGATAGGATAGAGAGGATAGATAGATTGATAGGATAGAGAGGATAGATAGGATAGATAGGATAGATAGGATAGCTAGGATAGATAGATTGATAGGATAGAGAGGATAGATAGGATAGATAGGATAGATACGATAGCTAGGATAGATAGGATAGATACGATAGCTAGGATAGATAGGATAGATACGATAGCTAGGATAGATAGGCTAGATACGATAGATACGATAGCTAGGATAGATAGGATAGATACGATAGCTAGGATAGATAGGATAGATAGGATAGATACGATAGCTAGGATAGGTAGGATAGATACGATAGCTAGGATAGATAGGATAGATAGGATAGATACGATAGCTAGGATAGGTAGGATAGATACGATAGCTAGGATAGATAGGATACATAGGATAGATACGATTGCTAGGATAGATAGGATAGATAGGATAGCTAGGATAGATAGGATAGGTACGATAGCTTGGATAGATAGGATAGATACGATAGGTACGATAGCTAGGATAGATAGGATAGATAGGATAGCTAGGATAGCAAGGATAGATAGGATAGATACGATAGCTAGGATAGATAGGATAGCTAGGATAGATAGGATAGATAGGATAGATACGACAGCTTGGATAGATAGGATAGATACGATAGATACGGTAGCTAGGATGGATAGGATAGATACGATAGCTAGGATAGATAGGATAGATACGATAGCTAGGATAGATAGGATAGCTAGGATAGATAGGATAGATACGATAGCT
>Ga0126342_10020977_pt1 | contig 10934 bp, 6 predicted proteins | sample Cyp1metagenome_FD_92528 | JGI IMG/M metagenome (GOLD analysis project Ga0126342, IMG submission 92528) | Coral microbial communities from Lord Howe Island, Old Settlement Bay, Australia - Cyphastrea 1 metagenome | ecosystem: Host-associated > Invertebrates > Cnidaria > Coral ... | reverse complement strand
ATATACATATGAAAAAGGGGAAAACCTAAAAGTGCGAAGCACCGAAGAATATTGATGCCAATTTGGTTTCATTCATTGACCATTCTTCCGGGGTCGGCGGCAGGGGCGGCAGCCCTTAAATATGATTGGTTTTGTTTCGTAAATAAAGAAACAATAAGAACCATGCATATATGTGATCCTCTAAGTACATGTTCCATCCTTTTCATAGGAAGTAATTATTTGGGGGTGTGATTGCGGGCGTTGTTGAAGTACCTTAATCAACACAGCTTCTCACGGCGATGGGTACCTGGGTACCTGGGTACCTGTACTGATCGCCTCAGAAATTGGTCATGTCATGCGAGACAAACAACGAAACGAATCGAAACCACTGTCACGATGATATATCAAGTTGGAGATATAGGTATATATCCCATTATATAAATCCTAAGGAAATTCCGTATTAAAATTAACAACAACAACAACAACAACAACACAAAACATGCTATCGCCACTTCAGATTCTACTGATTCAAAGACCCCAAGGGCCCCCCGGGCCACCGGTCGCAACTCTGCGATCCAAGAGGCTCTGCAGCTTGGCTCGGGACTCAAGGGTCTGCACCTTCCCGCGCAACCATTGGGAAGGTTTTAACCATGGGCAAATATGGACTTCACCAAGCAAAACGATGATTCTTAAGGCTCGGCTTGGATGGGATATGGGCTGAACTGGTTATTGCCGAAACAAAAAAGCAACCTGTATAACCCAGTTTCCAACCTCTCAGCTAATCCCATGACCCATCTAAGTAAAATTAGCAGGACATAATTGGTTCAAGGTAAAAACATGTACGTATTGATTTACAGTAAATCTATAGATTGACTCATTAAGAAGCCTCAATGCGTTTTCTTAATGACTCAATCTTTCAGGATTCCAAATGAAGTTCATCTTATATGTTCTTTTTCTGAAAACCAACTGTATGGAATTATTCTTTGATAGGGGATAAACCAAGGTTGTAGCTTCATCCATAAGACATCCAAAAAAACAAAAACTTAGTTTACAAACTTTCATACTAATAAGCCAACACCGGTCCACTGGGCATGGCTCTACTGCCCGGGAAAGTAGGGATCGAACTCCTCCCCATGAGGACTTAGTCATCACCTACCCATATACCAACGAACGGCAGTCTCGTCACAAGCGTCACCCATCATTCATGCAAGTAACCTCATTCAAGGCCATCAAAATCATCTGTCAAAGCGGAACACCATCAACAATCCATAAAACCGACAAGGTTTCTGCAAAAATCATCAAACATCCATTAGTTTTGAATCACATGAACGTAACAAATCATATCCACAGACATCAAAACATATGATGTAATTGGAAAACTCTTAGCAGCTCCTTGGCTGCTCAGACAAAAATGGATAACACATGATAAAACATGATACAATGATAGCTCCAAAACGATCCTTTTCTTCACGAAGTGGAGCATCCACAAATCATCCATGAAAATCATTGAACACATTGAACACTCATAATTCATATCCGAGAACAGTGCCAATCTTAGATACCCTGCAAAAAAAAATAATTTCTTAGCTGGTTAGTAGATAATCCCATTGATACCAAAAGACTAGTTAGGATTAGTTTCTACCCATCTAAGATTGACCTAGAGAAAATCATCTGGTTGGTGGTGCAAGAACCATCTTGAAAAATCATGGAGTTCGTCAATGGGTTTCGGATAACATCCCTAATATATCATATTATCATGGAAAATAAAAGCCATGTCTGACACCACCAACCAGAAATCACTTTACACGTGATTTACCTATATTTTCCTTTGGTTTTCCTATGGTTTTCCTATGGCCAGTGAGAAAATCATAGAACATCCATAAATTCCCAGCTCCTCCAGCCATTGCATGCCGGGCAAGCCGGGCAAAGGCAAGGGCCTCCTTCCAGGCTGACCGGTAACACCGCGCCAGTGCATCGAAGCGAGGGTAGACCTGGAGATTTGGTGCAAAACGTTCAGATGTCATCCCAAAATGATAGGACAAAAACATGATTTCATAGATTTCATAGTGGTTATAATACCAATAATAGTGGTTATATATGGGTTATATCATCGGATATATGATCATTTCTGGTTGGTGGTAAAGTAACCATCTTGAAACATCATGGAGTGAAAGTCAATGGGTTTCGGATGACATGCCCTATATGAAATGGACAATAAAAGTCATGTTTGAAACCACCCACACACATTTGGATTACAGTAACTCATGAATGTGGAATGTGGATCTAAATTTAAGGGACGATTCGCAGGAAAGGATCACACATAGATAAACATGGAGAGCTCAATGGGGAGCTCAACCATCAAAATATGGAGTTAACTACTAAATCCATGATAATCCATGCATCATATTGGGGAATGGCGCAAACTTCTTACTCCGCCCGAATGGTTTAGTTACTTCCCAGGCGGGCTGACCCAAACATGGCTCAGCTGACCTGCCTGCAACGGTAGGTAAAGGCGGGCCCGCTGGAAAATCCCCATCAACGATAAATGGTCCGATCAATGGTCCATTCCACAGATTCATCAAGCGGAAGAAACTTGTTTGATGGTTCACTGTGGAATTCCACAGACCTTTCATCAACGAAATAAAACGCATTCCAGATATTTACACCATACGCCGTTCAGAAAAACCCACGTTGTGAAGGCGAGTTGAAGTGCCTGCTCCTTGGGCACAGAGACGCGGCCACCGACCAAGGCATCTAAGTCCATGAGCTCCTGGGCGGTTTTTGTGGGGGATGCGTGCAGAAAATCATCGCTGTTTTACACGGAAAAAAGCAAGGAATAAACCAAGTCTAGGGCGAGAACATGATGTGTATGTTGTTCTTTTTTCCACAGAAAACAAGTAATGATGTTGGTAAAGCAATAAACAACACAACCATATTTTCATGGTTTATACTTACAAACCATTTATGGTGATGGTGATTTAGGTGATGTTTATTATTGCTTTATCCATATTAAACCAATTCTGATGGGCCACACAGAACTGAGACTTGTTTGTCTGAAATGGGCACATAGAAGTCCATTGCTTCATCATGCGAGGAATCACCCTTTAGCCTATTTTGAATCGTCATAACTTGTGGGTATACCACGTGAGCATAGACACACCCACGTATCATAGTATTGCTTAAGTATCCCATTATATCTGCATTATATCACCTCAAAATGATTGGTTTTGTAGCCCCAACTATCCCATAACTAAACCACGGATGATCTATCCAATCATCTATCTGGGCTGCTTGGTGGTTTCAACCCCTCTGAAAAATATGAGTTCGTCAGTTGGGATGATGAAATTCCCAATAGATGGAAAGTCAAAACATCATGTTCCAAACCACCAACCAGTGGGCAAATTGAAATAGTTCACTTACCCTCTGGTAATTTAACATAGCTATGGAAAATCACCATCTTCAATGGGTAAATCCACTATAAATGGCCGTTTTCAATAGCTATGTTAAATTACGAGAGGGTACCTGACCATTTGAGGATGATTCCCCCTTACTAACCATGGCATGGCACCTCTCTCAGCTGCTGCTGCCCCTTGCGCAACTTCTCGAGACTGGTGGACACGTCCTGGCGCAACTTGAGGGCATATGAAATGATCGGAAACATCTGGGGAACTCATAGGAAATGTACGGATATTTATGGGAACACACTGGAAAATCCATTGAAAAACACTTGAACATCCTTTATAAATCCATTAATCACGGAACATCCATGATAAATCATAGGAAATACCCTCTCGTAAACTAACATAGCTATTGAAATTGGCCATTTATAGTTGATTTTCCCATTAAAAATGGTCTAAATGGGAAACTCCACTTAGACTTGGTCATGCCACGGATCCTCACTGGGTAGTAAGTAGACTTAGAGTTACTAGCCAACAGCTATAGCTGGGATGAAAATCCTGGAAGTAAATCCTCAGAATGCACATCAATTCAGCTCCAACGGAATGATAACATTGGCATCAATCAGCTCCAACGTTTGGGTACTTTTATATAGTATAATTACATATAATTACTCTATGTATATCTTAGCATACTTAAAAACATGTTGCGTGCCCAGACACATTGATAATCCTGCAGTAGCCTATCCCTCTTGACCTGCTCACAGCGCTGCTTCCGGAAGATTCACCTTCAAAATGGAAATGTAATTTGATCACTATGTATAGATATATATATATAAACCATTATACACCTATATGCCAATAGTATATAGCTACGACTGACATATTATAAATAGTGCCAACATGGTGCCAAAGCAGAGCAGAGATGCTTGTCATTGGTCAATGATGATCTCAAGATATCTCAAGGTGTTTCCCGTCCACTGCTGGACTGGTGGAGCGACACAGGAGCTATCCGTCCTCCTGCAAATTGAGCAAGTAGCAAAGATACCTGATGCAATGAACTGGTTGGGATTATATAATAATAGTGGCTATAATACCAATCATAGTGGTTATATATGGGTTATATGATGGGATAAATGATCATCTGGTTGGTGGTTGAAACCACCAACTAGTGATGCAATGACCAGAGTTCAGATCCCCTTCAAACATGAACCGCCATCCTGTCAGATTCTCTCCCACTTAGTGCACATTTCCGGACCCCTGGATTCACTGGTTCAAGATATCGCACAACCAGTAAGTCTGATGTATCTTTTGGTGCAAGTCTGAGTTTCAGGCCAAACAAACAACTTGGAGTTGCTTCTGTTTTTGATGTAGGTCTCGTAAATAGATGTTAAATAGTCGGTTTACCATGGTTTACCCATCACTGACCAATGATTCTTCAAAGTGCGCATGAACAAATACAACATAATACAACCAATTCCCACTCAGCTAGATCAATTAGAATAACTCATCTGAAAAATCGGTCATTTTGGAATGGTTATCATCTGGTTATTTAACATAGCCATGGAGAATCACCATTTTTAATAGGACTTAATAGGTAAACCGATCTATAAATGGGCCATCTATACCATGGCTATGTTAAATAACCAGAGGGTCCATCTACATCATTTCCAGTGACGGAATTCCCACGGCCCCGAGTAGATGGGGGCACTGTCGGTGGTAGAGCAAGTCGCATTGAGTTCTCTGCACCTTGAGCCCATAAACGTCAGAAGTACAAACACAAATGGTCCACATGGAAACCCTAAACCTTCACTGGTTGGTGGTTAAAAAACTTCACGGTAAACTGTTACCATCTTGAAAAATCATGGAGTGAAAGTCAATGGCTTTCGGATGACATCCATTCATATGAAATGGAAAATGTTTCAAGCCATGTTCCAGTCACCACCAACCAGCAAACAGTTTATAGGTGATTTACCTATGGTTTTCCTGTGGTTTTCCATGGTTTTCCAATGGTTTTCCAATGGTTTTCTCACTAAGATGTCATATCTCTGAGCAAACTGGGTCCTTGGCAAGTTGCGGCATCCCTTTGTGACCAACCATCGGGATCCATGCCCGAAAAAACTTCCCCGAACGGGATCCCGTTTCGAAGTGAAGAAAAAAGAGATGAGTTCATGCAGCTATTTACATCCATCATGTGGATATCATTTGGATCAACAAATGAAGTTCATTTCTCCAGTTTATCTGTAGGTTTTACACATACGCATCGTTGTTGGGGAATGTCAACCTGGCATTCATAGATAGACCATAGATTACCAGTAAAATGGTCCCGTCAATGTCGCTAATTATGTGATACGACTACTCCTGGCACACAACTCCAGCTGCCGGATTAGCCAGATGGCCTCCTTCTCTTCGACTAAGCCCTCCATCTGTTTGGTGCGCTGGCTACTCTGGAAGGCCTGCAGGATTCCGGGTTGCGTGGAAGGGCCGCGTTGAAAATGCGGCAAACCCAATCATTTCCTGTAGAAATTCGGATCTTACCTCCAAAATGTTGTGTTCTTTTGCCAAGGGCAACCACCCTATCTTATGGTTACCCAATTTTGATCCATTCTGTTAGAACTTAATAATTAAATTTAATTAATCCTTAGTTATTTAGTTGATGTATCTTTGACTCTTGATCTATCTGAACCAGCCGCCATTTTTTTCCCATCACCCCATCACTGTGTTCACCTTCGACCACTGGGCGCCCGGGCGACTAAAAGATCAGAGTAGTCCTGGCGTCGGCCAAAACAAGTAGTCATTGGTTATGACGAACAGTTCGCCATGGAAAATGACGCCATTTTTTAAGAACGCTAAACCATCTATGTCGATTAGGGTCATCAAGAAACCATGGCGAAGTGTTAGTTATGTTAAATAACCAGGTTGGGTAAACCATCTATAAATGGGTCATCTATACCATGGCAAAATGTTAGTCATAACCAGGTTGGGTAGTCATTTTCAGACCATCGTCCTATTGTTTTTGGCACCCAGCAGATGTTGAACAAACCACCCAGCTTCGTCATGGATCCTAAGTGGTCAACCCTGGTCAGTAAGGCTCATCCCACAAAGCCAACCAGTTTTATATCGAATGTTCCAATGTTGGTAAAGTGTTCAATATCCCATTTCCCTATGTTTCTATGATATAAACACTGAACTGTGATATTGGTATTATATAGAAACTCTAGGGATAATGATAATTATATAGGGTGTTCCCATGACTTACTTTCATTGCATAAAACCTCCACTTATGATAAACACATCTACATATATATATATATACATAATATATATATATATATATAATATATATATATACATATACACATACATAAATGTGATGTTCATGGATGTTCCATGATTTGTTCATATCTTTTTCCATCAGTTCTGTTGTTTTTTCAGCAACAGTACCGACGTCTTTTCACCCCGGTCTCCTGGCAGAGCTCAGAGACTTCCTCCGCCTCCTTCGTCAGCTGGTCCAAGAGCTAGGCGACCACGGCGCGGATGGGAAAAAAACATGGGAAACATGGGGATTACCCTCTGGTAATTTAACATAGCTATTGAAAATGGCCATTTATAGTGAGTTTTCCCATAAAAAATGGTGATTTTCCATAGTTATGTTAAATTACCAGAGGGTAATGATTATGGGATTTATAGGTGATTTAAAGTCAATGGAAGAATTAGAATGATTATGGATGATTATGGATTTTGTTTGGTGATTTTTGGATTATACCCAGTTGCGAAGGGAACCCAATTTTGATGCAAATGGAGATTGTTTTTTGGAGAATGGAGATCATAAATTATGGGATTTATAGGTGGTTTAAAGTCAAGTAAGTATACGTTAGTTCATCCCGGTATTGGACTAAGCCTACTTACCTTACCCATCGAACTGGCGGGGAACTTAGCCACTAACTTGGGTGAACCACTAGGTACCTCATCCAGCAGTACCTTGGAAGTATCAGGGGGGTTGGGACGGGGGTTTAGGGACCAATGGCTGGTAGCCATCGACAATTTCTGGTTGGTGGTTTCAACCCCTCTGAAAAATATTAGTCAATGGGAAGGATTATCCCATATATTATGGAAAATAATTAATGTTTGAAACCACCAATCAGATTGATTCTGAGGATGCCAGTCAAAACCAACTGATCAGTCGACAATTTTCGGCAGAAGCGAAGGAGCCATCATTAAGTGCTAAAAAGAGTACGTCCCATTCTACTTGAATTCACAAGAAAATCAGGGATACCCTCTGGTAATTTAACATAGCTATTGAAAATGACCATTTATAGTGAGTTTTCCCATAAAAAATGGTGATTTTCCATAGTTATGTTAGTTTACCAGAGGGTACACAGCAAGCCCGGCCAAGCCCTAGAAGTTGCCCAGTGGCCCAGTTCCCGCTGCCGCTGCCTGATCGCTCTCCATCTTGGCATCGATGACTGAAGGTAAACCGGCACCGCCCTAGTGGAGTCGGTGGGTCGAGTCATTGAATTCATTGAGGAATCCGAAAATATCTGTGGCTGGCTGCGATTTTTCCCCTATCTGAAAATATCTCATCAGTGGATAACTAAATAATGATTAAATATCTTTTCCTGAACATATCTCATTCATTTTTTCCATGGGAAAATCCATGATGACGAAATAATCACTGGATTTTCCAGCAAGCCATGAAGCTGAAAAAACCCTCCAGGATGGTTGACACTCCATTCATGGCTGATTATTGGCTGGTTGAATCCTACACCGAGGCGCTTTTTTACCAAACGGCGCAGAGTTTTTAGTCAACCACATAATGTCAACCCCGGATGAGACTAAACCATATGGTTTATGAAAATTAGGGGGGTACTCCCCAGTCATAGTCATTTCATATGATACTCTTTTAAATGGTATCCCCCCAATAAAAAACAACCGTAAACGGGGTTTATTAATCCAGGGTTTAAACATTACTGGACCAGTGGAGAACGAAAAATCCCTGTTGTTCATCATTTTTTCGTCTTTTTTTCCCCATGAAAGCCATGAAATCCAAACGACCTTCCGAATGGGTTTAGGGTTGATCCGCCCCCAAAAAAAACCCAAGCCGCCCCGGCCCGGCCTTTCGTTGGTGCATGTTAAAGAGCCGGATGCCCAAGACGATTCCAGTGAGCTCCTGCCGGGATGGATCCTTGTCGACTTGTCAGACGACACTCCAGTCATTGCGACGTAAGTTGCGATCGAGATCTACGGACAATTTATGGTAACCTGGTTGGGATTATATAACAATAATAGTGGTTATAATACCAATAATAATGGTTATATATGGAAATATATGGGTTATATGATGGGATATATGATCATACTGCTTGGTGGTTGACCTACCATCTTCAAAAATGATGGAGTGAGTTCGTCAGTTGGGATGATATATTATTCCCGTATATGAAATGGAACATTAAAAAAAAACATGTTCAAACCACCAACCGTTGTAACAGTCATTGCTGCTATAAGTTTTTACTTCAGGACAGCCACCAAAAAAATGTTTTGCCACTTCACTTTGAGATACTTTAAGGGTACTATACATTCGTCTACATAAGATCATGTTATATAACATATATATATATAACAGTCATATACCTTACATATAATATAATACGTGCCATTACATGTCATTACATAATAGACATATAGCCAACAATTACATGATCTGATTGTTTCCCACTGCTATTTAAAGCCTTACAGGCACGCAAACAAAACTATCCGGGTGTCAAAGAAACTCCATCGAAGGATGACGCCTTCGAGGAACTACGAACGAACTTGCGAGATCTGAAATGGATCATCTCCAGCAACTTGATCTGCGCAGCATCAATGGCATCTGCCAGCTCTTCCAACTTGATCCAACCAAGATATTCTTGGGGCGTGCGAGTAGCCGATCCTGCTGTGGTGGTCTCGTGTGAGATGATGCCATTTGTTCCAGGTGCACGTGCCCACGTTGTCACAAATAATCTTGTATACCCTCTGGTAAACTAACAGTTCGCTATGGAAAATCACAGCTTTAATAGGTACATCAACATACATCAACTATTTCTATGGGCCATTTTCAATAGCTATTTTGACATAACCAGAGGGTACATCATATCGCCAACCAAAAAACAATTACGAGACGACGTTCTCCGCTTCCCCTGCTGCGGCGTCCTGCAGTTGCGCAGCCTTTTCAGCGCCGGTGAGCGCCACAAAGGAACGCAGCCTGGAGCGGGTCTCGTCGACCCGATGAATTTAAGATTTATGGATTCATCCAACAAATACCCGGCCTGGTTATGTTCACAGTTGGCTATTGAAAATGGCCCATAAAAATAGTTGATGTACCGAACTTAAAGCTGTGATTTTCCATAGCTACGAGTATGCTAGTTTACCAGAGGGTATAATATATGGGATTTCCCATTTGGGAAATAAACGTTTTAAACCAAACCAAATCATCGACACCGCGCAAATCACGAGATGCAAACGATATAGGTCAATGGATTGGTCTGATAGTAAACATATGAAAAAACATGTCCAGTCAAAATTCCGTTTGACCCATTCAGACCATCCCCCATAACAAACCTGGTTGGTGGTTGACCTACCCCTCTGAAAAATGATGGAGTGAAAGTCAGTTGGGCTTATTATTCCCATACAAAGTCATAAAATTCATGTTCCAAATAGATAACCTCTGGTAAACTAACATAACTATGGAAAATCACCATTTTTAATGGAAAAGCTCACTATAAATGGCCATTTTCAATAGCTATGTTAAATTACCAGAGGGGTTCAACCTCTTTGTAAGAGCTTCTTGTTGAGGGGATCACTTAGAGTAGCTGGGTTTGCCCTGAAATATCCACCAACATTGGAGCATTGGTTGGTAATGACTATGCCTAACCTCCTCCACTGCTCTGTTTTACTTGTGCTTTGGGTTGATAGGTTGCACATGTTCCTTCTTTGAAATCCCTTTTGTTCTTGATCGAGACAACGGCATTGCTGTAGAATATCAACTGTTGCTGTTATTTTATATCTCTATATCTCAACGTTGTTGGTTGATAACAAATAAATATAAACAAATATGATATATACATAATCGCCCAACATTCTAGTGAGTACCAACACTTTTTCATATCATATCATATCATATCCATTTCTTCAAAAAATATGTTGAGTGATATTGATTGAACTTTTATTTGATCTCCATTTTTTTAGTTGTTCCAACAATCATCCATTCTGCTCATGGGTTCTGATTTTCCGCAAGCTAGACAATATCCATTTCACATTCGGGTTGGTGGCTTAACAAGTTGATATCGCATGTAATTCATGTGGATTAATGTGGAACAACATACCCAACCCTTTCTAACTAGGAACGCGGCCTTTATCTGGCCGTGGTGTTTTTGTGATCAACGGGGTGTCATGGATGATGTTTGATGTGGTTGTGCCAATAGGATTTTGGTTGATGTGATTTCAAAGGCGAAAAACCCCTGATTCTGGTGCATAAAATCACAATCGAGCGTTTCGCCTAGGCGAAACTACCATTTTTGATGT
>Ga0126342_10020976_pt1 | contig 10934 bp, 9 predicted proteins | sample Cyp1metagenome_FD_92528 | JGI IMG/M metagenome (GOLD analysis project Ga0126342, IMG submission 92528) | Coral microbial communities from Lord Howe Island, Old Settlement Bay, Australia - Cyphastrea 1 metagenome | ecosystem: Host-associated > Invertebrates > Cnidaria > Coral ... | reverse complement strand
TTAAAAAATATATAAAATATATTATATTATATATAATATAATATATATATAGTATATATAATATATAATATATACAATATATATAATATATACAATATATAATATATATATATACAATATATAATATATATTATATATATATAATATATAATAGATACAATATATATATATAATAAAATATAATGTATATAATATATGATGTATATATATATATATATATACAGTATATGTATATATTCATTTATTTCTTGTTGTCTTTATATTATCTACAGTATGTATGTAAGTAAGACCCCTTCGACTTTGATAGTGATTCTTACTCTCTATCTTTTTCATTCTTTTTCTTCATGATTTGTGATGGATGTTCCAGCCTGCTCAATTGGACTTTGGAAGGTCGGTTTCTGATGCCGCTCCCATGGTCAGTGTCATCCCCCGAAGCATGGCTATGTGTAATTTTTGCCAGTCACACATAGGTTCATCCCGGGTTGGCTACGTAATAAATGGATTATGAATGGTATCATCCCATGAATGATGGTTCCCAAGCACTTAATATATTATAATTATTTGGAATATTTTGAGCATCCATTGGCTCTGAAACGCCATGTCACCATGTCATGGAACTGGGGAAATGCAACATGCAACTGCAGTTGACTCCGAAAGGCTCTCCCAATCTCAATGGCAAGCCTCTTTGCTTCTCAAATGTCCCCGCTTGGTGTTCATCATCCATTCTGTTCGTGAAATCTACTGCTGTTTCTGGCCTAACATCTGCACTTTGCTGAAATCTCATTGTTTGTTCAACTACCTGCAGAGCCGAGTTCAAACACACACCACGGAAACGTCCCATTTTTCTCAACCCCCAGGGCCGACTTCCGGTCCAAGGTGCCACATCTTCTCAGCAGCTTTTCCTTCACCCTTGTAACTCGCCACTTTCGCCTCGCTGGGTCAAGGTGATGGTCCAATCATCCAATGATGAACCGATGAACCTTTGGGATATGTTGGGATTCACATCCCCCAAGCCAGTTTCCAACAAGGTGCAGCAATACAGACCTGGAAGTTTCGCATCTTTCACGACTGTCATTGAAGTGCGGCTAACCAGACACACAAGAATCAATCAAATATCAAATTAAATGACATCCGAATTGTCTGGCATGTTCTCCCCCCGATGAGCAATTGACACTGTTATCAATCGTATTAGAGCAGCAATGAACATAACTTATCCCTTCTGCCCTTGTCTGGGTCAAAACCCAGGTACACTGGATGGATCATAGGAATCCTATGGAATCCTACTAGGATTATGTCGGATTTGACCTATTTGACCCCCATCATACCCGTTGTACCCACTACTTCAATGCATCCCTTGAAGAACACGCCTGCAACATTTCCTCCATGACGCCCCGCAGGCGCTGCTTGTCGCAGGCCATGGTGTGGCCACCCATGTTGTGGCCTCACCATGGATTTATTGAGGCTCCAAATTGGCCAGAGACCAATTCTGAGATCTTTTTTGTCAAAACAATCATTAAAACGCGCCTGATGCAGTTTTTTTCTTGTCCTGTGTTGTTGGCACACGGAAGGAAGTCTCTAGCTATGATCAATCAAGCACATCATAGCAAATCCCATTTGGCTGGCTGCAATGCCATCTTAATTGCTGGGTTACACCTGTTGTTATTCAAGATATCTGCGTCATTGTTGTTTATATCCCTAGCTACGAACTACCAACCATTTACCCCATGAAATTAGCATGTAACTCCAATAGAGGATGCGAAGATATGCGAAGGTTCTGTTCTGCCTGGATGTTGCATTTTTGCTGAGTCAAACTCTACCTGCAGAAATGGGGATCTTTATACACAAAAAAAAATAGGCCACGGTAATCCTTTGTGGCCTGGAATTTTGACCCCTAGACCCTCAAAATTGCCCGAAAGCCGGGCAAAAAATGTTTGGACGCAAGACCCATCTGCATGGGCAGGTTGAAGGTGGCCACCCCAAGGTGCTCCCAATGGTCAACTATCTGAGCAACCAACCATTTAGGAGTGAATTTACATCTTCCCAAACAGAGGTATATCTAATTTCATAAACCACCATTAGGGCATGGTGAGTCTGACAATTACCCCATAATCATCCCTTTTTTCCCTTCTTGGGTTCATCCCCTCCCAGTTCGCATCTAAGAAGCCCAGTTCGCAGCAGCTGAAATCGCCATCGCCCACGGGCATGCGGGGAGCTTCAAACGGGTGCAACAAGAAGGGCGTGGCCTGCGATCTCAGTCATCAGGGGAGTGGTTTCACCCATCCATCCAAGTAACCAATAGGAGCAGGGTTTTTTACTTGGTGTATTATATATATATATACATATTATATATATATATACATATTATATATATATACACATGTGGATGTAATGCAATGTTATGATGTGTTGGATGTAATGCAATGTTGTATTGTGTTGTGTAATGTCATGTCATGTAATGTAACGTACTAGAATGTACTGTAATGTAATGAAATGTAATGTGATATACTGTACTGTACTGCACTGTAATGTAATGTAACGCAACGTGATGTACTGTACTGCAACGTAACGTAATGTATGTAAATATGTATATGTATGTATATGTGGTGGTCCAACCCTATCTTAACACGACAGGTACTGTAAACCCATATTGTTTGATGCTTTAAATGCCAAACTCCGTTTCCATCCATGATAACTGATGGTGAATATATCATTTGTTGTTCTAACTTTTGGTCATGTTTACCATCGAAATAATCACCATGCTATGTCTTTATGTACACGATTTCAAATATTCTATAGTTCGTAATAAACCAAGATAGATATGTAAATTTCACCATTTGTGGAGTAATTCCTGCAGAAACCATGGGTTTTCCATATCTAAATTCCTTTACCTCGGGCTATATCATATCGTCTATATGTGTATAATATGTATATATATATATATATCATACATATCATACATATCATACATATTATAGGTGTGTATATAATATGAATTATATGACCACATCCACTTTGACGATTTTTTTGGAATCGTTTCCCCAACTTCACCCGGCCGCTTCGCCGCTCACCTCAGCGCCCTGGCAAACCATGACACGCACATCCCTCGCCGAGAGCAGGGCGCTCATCATCTCCTTGGGCGAAACGGCAAGGAACGGCAAGGAACGGCAGGGAACGTCAGCAAGGCGACCTGGTAGATTTGAGATGTTTGAAATAAACATAATGAATCACTGTAGTCAGTGATTCAAAAGGCTGATAATAAGGGTGAACCATAATTATTCATAATTTCATAATTAGTAAAGATTTCATTTTGAGTTAGTTACTGTCCATCACATGGTGAGTTAGACGATGCTTTTTACTTGGTAAAAATGGTTAGTGATGGATTATGTTTAGCTGTTTGAATCTGATGTTGGTAGTGAAATATCTGGATGACAAATGGCAAACTCCTCTTGCGAACACGATTTGCGAAGTGTTTCTATGGCGAAAGTGTTCATGATGGTTACCCCGGCGAGATGATCTTGCTGAAGATCATTATCTCCTTATCTCTAGATGTATTTCTAGCTGCAGTAGTCCAAAGCAGTCATGTTCTACAGTAATTATCTTCCGCTCTCTAGAATGGTATTAGTTGGATTTTTGCTTAGCTGGGACTTTTTTTTGGTCGGGATTATTAGTTGGGACCATTAGGGATTGCTGAGTCCTTTGATCTCCCATTGGGCGACCCCAAAAATTACCCAACCGGATGTGTTCCGGATATGTCACATACGTAATCCCGTGTGTATGATATAGAGTACGTAGTGTGTATTATGTATATAGCAACAAATAAATGACTATATGTGTAATATGTTGTAGTATCCATATGCTGCATTCTCATCTGTGAACCTCCATTGATCACCAACCGTTTCACCAACCGTTGCATCAGTTTCCCCAAGGAGCCAATCGGCACCAACCGCGCTTGCGCCAGCTGGAGAAGTTACATGCTTGCTGTGAATCCTGGAAGTTACCACCAAAATCGGGGTACCCCAAAACTCAGTGGTTGATCATCATTTTCCCTACGAAATGCCAGGAATTGGGTGTATAGCCAATTTTTAGACACACATATCACATAGAAATGAGTTGACATGGAGAAATTGTGCACAAAGAGTTGGGGATTATAAGTTGAGATCTGAAACACACTGCATGGAGGACTTGTTTGGTTTTCATTGCGGAGCTTGGTCAAAGGGGATAAGAATGGGGGTACCACGAATCAACCACCACAGCCATCATAGCACTTCCGCAAAACAAGGGTATTCTAATTTGATAAGCTACGCTTCCTTAGTCGACCCGTGCCCCCACCGAAACCATCACGTGCCTTGTGGACACAAATGGGTGCCAGCACCAATAGCAATGACGCCCTGTGGGCCATCAGGCATCGATGAATCTGGTTGGGAAGCTGTTGAATAGATTGGTTGGCACATCCTAGAATGATCACCGAACATGTGTATGCCAAATATGAATATGAGTCAGGAAGTGAACAGGTTTCTCTGTATACAGAGTGGGTGGCAAACAAACAATACAACCTCTGACCATTTTGAATGAAAAAAGGCCCCAATTTTCAATCTTCCACACATCTTTTCGGGGGGAATCTGCATATGTAGATTCATTTATATACATACATGAGATTCACGTAATATCTCATATACTATCATATATATACTCAACTGGATGAAATGTTGCAACCAGCAAGAGGCTGGTTGCTTGTGACCATCACCTGCCCCAGGCGCTGGCCTTTCCACGTACGCAGCGATGGATTGTACTGCTAAGCCTCGAAATCCGAACACAGAGTGCCTAACTACGCCTAGACCATTGAGTCGGTTTCAGTAGTGGCCAACATCTCGCAATAAATCCCGTGAATGGTGGATCATTAACCTTCAACCATAAACAAGCATCATGATTGGATGTATCATACATATCCACATCCCAATTACAATATTCACATTTGTTTTGCATCCAAGGATTGAAGGGCCACTGCACATCCGCATTCAACTCTCGAATGCGTCGTTCATCCAGTTCAAGGCAAGACACCGCTGAGTGTGACCGTGCGCGGATCCATGTCAACCTCCACTTGCGGAATGCAGCAGTAGTCAATCCACACCTCAGGATCCCACAAGCCCTTGCTGTGTCACAGATTTGTGTCACCAATGTGTCACCAAAACCCATCATTGTTGGTATCACCAGGTTAGGACTGGATTCTTTGGGTGATCACACATTGGCCACCTGTTTGCTGTTACCTTCGGCAAAACATCCCAGGTCTTTCTTGAAATCCGGCTGACCAGTCTTCTTGAGATGCAGGCCCCACTTGTATACCAACCATCCATGCACTGGTACCCCGGATTGAAATAATCCATGGAACGCTGACCAACATAACCAGTCGAGTTCACCAAAGTTCTTCAGGTCTTGAAGGGTTCAACAAAGCACCATCCAAAACAGGGACGGAAAATACACTAATGTTGACGGGAAAGAGTGTTCAACGTTTCTGTTCCTTGATGTTGAATTCCAGCAATTTCGACAAAATCCTGTGACTTGTCACAACCATCACCAAGCCTTCACCAGCCAAGCCACGAAGGTATTTTCAAATTCGTTCTTCCATTCCTGGAATGTGGGGATGCGACTGGTAGGTACCATGGGGCAAAAACACCGGATTGCCAGGTATAAAGAGCACCTTTGCAATGTCGTCAGCGCATACGTGGTGACTTATATTATCTGGGGTTTTTTGCGTAGGATTTCACTAAGAAAATATTACACAGCTATACAATCGATGTATAGTTTTTTCTTAGTGATATGGTACATATCCGTGGTATGTTTTTTCTTGGAAAAATGCTATGGTACAGATGTTGGAGTTCGAGGACCCTGTTCAATGGCGAGTGTGAGCTATCCAGTAGCTCTGGCGGGAGGAGAAGTACGGTTGCCCTTCAAGTCCTTCTTTCCTGGATGTATTTTGTTCAGGATTCATTCTATTTCTAGGACCAAACTAAAGACTCTGATCCTGGGGGCAAGAATGTTGAAGTCGATCCCATTCCCCGTGGGTGTGAGTCAAAAATCAGACAAGGGCAATAGCATAATAGCTATACCCGCAAGGTACTGTTTAGCATTGAACCTCTCCATCTCTTTTGGGAGCTGAAATCTCCCCCAAATTCAGGTGGGAAACACGATTTTCCGCAACGGCGATGTTTGAACAATCCAAGGCACTCGCGCGGTGATGCCAGCGGAGCGAAACATCACGGCGTGGAGCCAATAGTCCTCCACCCTGGCAGATCCATCGGATGGGATTCCCATTCATTCCCCATGATTGGTGTATGGTGAATCGTTGGTGAATGGTTGGTGAATGGTTGGGTATGGTGTACACCCATTTTTACATCATGTAACCCCAGAAAGCCATTAATAGCCTATGTTCATGGTGGCACCATTGTTGCACCCATTGTTTTCGTTTTCCACCAGCTTCATCTCCCCTGCAGCTCCCTCCCCGCGGCACCTGTTCACCTCACCATTGCCCAGCCGGTCTAAGAGTCTCTTCAACGTGAAGAAATGTTCCTGGTGGCCAAAACCACCCAGTGGCTGATGTTCCACACATGTCAGGCAAATACGATTGGTAAAGGTTGGGAATCCACGGGAATCCAAAAAAGTTGGTTTCAAATCCTATAGTCTGCTTCTAATCAAGTATAATGAAGCCTTGCGGCACCCTGTAAACCATCAGGAGCTTTAGCAAAGCTCCTTGGGATATCGGGATATCGGCTCAGACGGACCCCTAAGCCCAATCCCATAAGTTCCTGTCCTCAAGGAGTTGGTCTCACATGTCAGATTGTACTGAAACTATCATTGGATTCATTAGATGTTCTAGCACATTCTAGCACTAATAAATGGAACAACATCTTTTTTTGCGGTCAAGGTCCTGTCCCAAGACTAGAAACGAAAGCCAAGGAGGGTCATCTTATCAAGGAAGTAAAAAAGAAAAAGAAACAAAAGACTGGAAAACATGTTCAAAAAGTCATCTATGTCGGTGGGCCCCTTCTTGGTGACTCCTCGTTTGAGTGGGGCCTTAGCGTCAATTTGGAGAGGTTGTAGATCCCCTGCTTTTTCATCACCCCCACATCCAATAAGCTAATTAGAAAGTCTAAGACGACCAAGGAAGGTCGAAATGAGCCATGGCCAAAACCTCTTGTGTCATATTCTCTGGCGAGGTTGTATCCATCCCAAACTAAAGCTCAATCACCGCCCTGCGGCTACAGCCAAGTCCTGATCCGGATCTGGGTGGTTGTAACCTGGGGTTTGACGCAGCTTGATCCCCAGCTTCACTGCATGGCAGGGAACAGTCTAAGGTTGGAAAAGAACTGGTGTCTTTGCAACTGGACCCCTGAAATCCTTGACAAAAAATCTGTAGAACTGGGAGGCGTTGCTCTTTTCTCCAAGCGCCCATTAAACGTAGCCGAATATGTCAATTTAGATTTCACCCAACCACTCAGGGATCATCAACAACGATCCCCTTGAATCATATTGAATCCTCAAATTTCGTCCTTAAACGCCCAACTTTCATCAACTTTCTTCACCTCCATTTTTTTGGTGTCACCACTTGGCGTCCCAGCTGAGCCATTGATGCGACACCACAATGACACGACCTTCGGTTTCAGCAGTGTACTCCTGGCGCAAGACAGCACCGAGATTGGTGGAGTGGAACAGTTGCAGCCACCTGCGATATCCCGTCCCAAACCACTCCCTTGGTGCCAATGACAAGTGACATTTCTTCCCTCGGCACAAGCCAAGCTGCTCAAGATAGATGTGAAGCAGCACACTGAGTATCTGATTGGCTTAAGGGCCACTTTGTTTTTGGCCAAACTCAACAACTTTCCGAAAAAAATGGTGTGGATGCCTCGGAACTGACCAGAAACGCCCGAGATTTTGGGGTCAGGAGATTTTGCTCACCTGGTGGCTTTATTCTTGTGTTAGAAAACCCGAAACCCCGACACCGGCTCCTGCAACAAGTTCCTTTCCATCATCTCCCGATGAATCAAGAATTTCTTCATCCTTGCACCCCGGATCCCGGTCAAGTCTTGGTTGGGCTTATAATGATTGCAGTATGTAAAATACATATGTAAATCATAGTAATTTCATTGATTCCCCTGTATCTGTAGTGTTTGTTGGCAATATCTCTGCTTTGGCAAGCCGCCAGACTAGTCAGACTAGGGTACCAAAGTACGACAAAATCGTATCAGACGATAAGCTTTGTCGTTTGAGTCACTTCTGATTGCGGATTATCATGATTCTTCCTGTTCAACTGGCCTTCAAAGCCAAGGCACTGCATTAACTTCTTCACTGGGATCACCTCAGGTGCGGTCAAGCTACGTACTGGAGCGCAGTGTGTCGTTTCACGTCGTTTCACTGTGGAATTTGTGCAACCCAAACACTCCACCTTGAGCTCCACAACACGAAAGGTCCAAGCACTAGTCAGTGGCCTCCTTTCTAACTGGTTGTAGTTTAATCAAAAATTGTTTCCCCAACTGCGTAGTATTTGTGGTCCACCACCTTGGCCTTCAAAAAATCCGGTATACCATCATTTCCCATATCATTTACCAGGGGTTTCCATTGAGTTTCAGGTGCCAAGGGACATACATGGGATAGCGTGCCTTTAAGGCGGACGACGACGAGGGAGACCCGAAACCGTCCATGGTTTCCCGAAGCACTGAACACGAGCACCTAAGAACACCACCGAAAAATGCGGGTATGGCCATGCGGAAATGGGGATATCATGATTTTACTAGCAGAAAATCATATGCAACCTATATATAAAATACAGTATATATTTATATATTATGTAACTGTAACATATGTACGTATATGTCATGATATGTACGTGTATGAGTCTAGAAAAAAAAACAGCGACAATGTGGATATTGCCAGTGACATAATGAACTAAATGAATTCCTGGAGCGGAATATGAAGATGTTGCCAGAATGGTTGTTCCATTCGGATCCTCATCAACCTAACTTCCCTGTGGAACAACCTCTTGCTGTACCAATCTTCGTGGAGATCACCTATCATCTCTTCTGAACTTGGCCCGTGGCTTCAAACCATCCCAAAAACAAACTCAAGAGTCCAAACCATCTTTCTGATCAGAAAAAGAAAAAAATCACATAAATAAAGGTTCTACGCTAGAGGATAGATGGTGCAGAACAACTTTGCGAATCTTCAGATTGTGTTTTTTATATGCTAATGAGCTAGTGGGCAATGTAGGAAAAAAAAGTAGGTGAACCAGTGAACAACTGGTTTTTATTCACCACGTGCAGTGCCAAGGCACTACGGTTGAAAGAATTACAGTAGCCGCGGTCGCGGCTGGTTTTTGGTACCTGGGTTGCTTGCCATAAACAATCCATTAACCAGGCGCCACTATAAATCATCCCAAATAGAGGTATACCCAATAATCGAAGGAAGTTTAGAAGCCAAACTTCCGACAATATGGACAGATGAAAAGCAGAGCAGGGAAGAGGCGGAGAGAAGAGAAAGATTGGAAGAAAGAAGAGTAGAAGAGAAAGAAGATGCAGATGCGTGAAAAGGTAGGAAAGTCGCGAAACACTGCGTTTTTCCCACGATTTGTAGCTCCAGAGGGTCGAAAAGTAGGCTCGATAAAGCGGCGGGTGCGGAGCCAGCTGGCCAGATGAGGGATGAAAAATTGCACGCCGTTGTGGCGCGAAGCACGTTTGCAAGTCAAAATGTACAAAACACCTGGGTCTCGGAGCACTTTTGGAAGTTGAGATGTCGAAAAAGTGCACGCCGTTGTGGCGCGAAGCACATTTCCAAGTCAAAACGCACAAAACACCTCAGCGTCGGACCACTATTGGAAGTTGCGATGTCGAAAAAGTGCATGCCGTTGTGGCGCGAAGCACATTTCCAATTCAAAATGTACAAAACACACCACGTTAGGACCACTTTTGGAAGTTGCGATGTTGAAAAAGTGCATGCCGTTGCGAAGCAGATTTCCAAGTCAAAATGTACAAAACACACCACGTTCGGACCACTTTTGGAAGTTGCGATGATGAAAAAGTGCACGCCGTTGTGGCGCGAAGCACATTTCGAAGTGAAAATGCACAAAACACACCACGTTCGGACCACTTTTGGAAGTTGCGATGTCGAAAAAGTGCACGCCGTTGTGGCGCGAAGCACATTTCGAAGTCAAAATGTTAAAAACAGTAGGGGTTGGGACCACTTTTGGAGGTTCAGATGTCGCTTCGCTTCACGACACTACACTACATTACACTACACTACACTCCACTACACTACACTACATTACACTACACTACACTACACTACATTCCACTACACTTCACTACACTACATTACACTACACTACACTACAACTACAACTACAACTACACAACTACACTCCACTACAATACACTCGGCTACACTCCACGACACTAAATTACACTACACTACATTACACTACACTACACTACATTACACTACACTACACTACCTTCCACGACACTTCACTACATTACACTACACTACACTCCACTACACTACAACTACAACTACAACTACACAACTACACTCCACTACAATACACTCGGCTACACTCCACGACACTAAATTACACTACACTACATTACATTACATTACACTACACTACACTACATTACACTACACTACACTGAATGATGCTGCACCACAGATAGGCAGGTAGACAGATAGACAGACAGACAGACAGACAGATAGATAGATAAATAGACAGATAAACAGATAGACAGATGAAAGAGAGAGAGAGAGAGAGATAGATAGATAGATAGGCAGATAGATAGATAGATAGATATAGATATAGATATAGATATAGATAGATATAGATAGATATAGATAGATATAGATAGATATAGATAGATATAGATAGATATAGATAGATATAGATAGATATA
>Ga0126342_10020975_pt1 | contig 10934 bp, 10 predicted proteins | sample Cyp1metagenome_FD_92528 | JGI IMG/M metagenome (GOLD analysis project Ga0126342, IMG submission 92528) | Coral microbial communities from Lord Howe Island, Old Settlement Bay, Australia - Cyphastrea 1 metagenome | ecosystem: Host-associated > Invertebrates > Cnidaria > Coral ... | reverse complement strand
CACTTTCTCGAACAGTTGCATGGTCCGCAAAACATGCGGAACCTTACGAATGTTTACTTCGGCAAGAGAACCTTTACTTATTCTTTTCCGGGGTCGGCGGCAGGGGCGGCAGCCCTTAATAATTTAATTCATAAATGTTCACCAGTCATCACCAGTCCTTGTTTTGGCTAGCGGCGCTGTTAGCGACCCCATAGGAAAACCCTATTTTTATGTTTACTACTGGATTTAGTTTGTGGAGGTTTCGGGTGGGGTGGGGGGGTGCAATAATGTTCATTTGCACTAGCATGTTACAAATCTAGAACATGCTACGTCTCTTGCACAAGAGAGGATGCTACGCTACGTCACGTTAACTACATGCATCTTCCTTTGTCCTATGTTACTAGATGTCAAGTGTCATGCACAAGAGAGGATGCTACGTTACGACACGTTAACTACATGCATCTTCCTTTACCTTATGTTACTAGATGTCAAGTGTCATGTACAAGAGATGATGCTACGCTACGACACGTTAACTGCATGCATCTTCCTTTGTCCTATGTTACTAGATGTCAAGTGTCATGTACAAGAGATGATGCTACGCTACGACACGTTAACTGCATGCATCTTCCTTTGTCCTATGTTACTAGATGTCAAGTGTCATGTACAAGAGCCCGTTAACTACATGCATCTTCTTTTATCTTACGTTACTAGATGTCAAGCGTCATGTACAAGAGCCCGTTAACTACATGCATCTTCTTTTATCTTACGTTACTAGATGTCAAGTGTCATGTACATGATGCTACGCTACCACACATTAACAAGAATACTTATCTTATGGTCGTTGATGCTATGGATCATGTATGGCTGCCTTTTGTTTTCGGTTCAACCACCGAGAGAACCTCATGAAAGACCTGGCCAAGATGGCTAGCAAGAGACGATGAAGATGAGAAAAAAGAGGCTTGGGTGGGAAAGCGCTCTGGAATCACATTTTTTCCAAAAATAAACGCTTTGAAATGCAGAATTCCTATGATCCCAAAAAAAGGACCTCGCCCTCTTGTAAATACCAAAGAATCCTGATGTTGCAAATGAAATGGAAATTGTGAAAATGCTGCGAAACGCAAGTTTTTTGAAAGATCGCTGATGGACCAATGTGCGAATCTCCCAGGGTCGCTATTGGCGCCCGTACCTTGTGGATTGGAAAATGTTGACCCACATCCACATGCTGACTCTAGCTCATCCTATATATTACAAGTTGGTCACGATGAAATATCTATGACCTGTGGAAAGCTGTGGTCCTCAAGCAGCCGAGCGGCACCCGTTTTGTTCCAGACATGACGCTTCGTCGAAACTTTCGTTCCGGGGACAAAGGACGCTGAATCTTTGAAGCCTCGGGAAGTTCTGTGGGATTCTTGGAAACCAAAGAGATCGGTACCCTCCTTGCCCTGGTCGCTTCCAAGTGGCCGCGTCCCCTTTGTGATCCTCCGCCAGCACCCGGAGGGAAGCAGGTAGCGATTGCCTGGAGCCGAAATCGCTTGGACAAATGACAAATGTACCCACAGAATCCACAAACCAGCTTGCATCCGCCTCAATTTCTCCGAGCAAGGAAAACGTTGCTGGATCACGGAGGATGTCAAGCGCCTCAGCCAAAAAGCTCTGCCTCTGTTCCATGTGCATTTGGGAAGACATCATCAAACCAAGCTCTCGGGTGAGGAAAACGTGTTCATCCAAACGGGCGTGAAAGACTTGTGAAAGACTTGTGAAAGACTTGTGATAGACTTGTGGTAGACTTGTGAAGGTGTGCATTTTGTTCATCTTCAAATTGGATTTTTTGGGTCTCCAGCCAGCGTAAGTTCTGAAGTCGCGCGCAATGGAGCGATCCGCGGTCAGCAGTCCTGGAGTGGCCGTGGGGCACCTCGGCAAACGACACCGCACTTCACAAAGAGAACCGTGTTTCTGGGTTGTCATCTTGGCAGAAGAGCCATCCCCCCAACCAATATCCAACACAACAGCCTTATAAAACTCTCAAGGGATTATCAAGTTCTGAAACCTTGTGGAGTTCTTCATTAATTACCATCAGCCCCCGCAGCCCTTGCCAAAGATTCTCCAACGACCAACCCTGGACCTGCAGCAAGGAGCTAAGAGGTCCAGGCGTCGTGCACAACCGCAGCGCTCCCCAGGATGGTGCAATTTCCGAGGACATGGATGCGGCAAAGGCCGAGGCGGCCGAGAGGTCAAGCACATCGCACCCTGCAGCTGGGCTGTTGGTTGGGGCTGTTGGAATGCCAGGAATCATCAGGAATTCGAACCAAAAAGCAAACTCCGTGTCAAACACATGTTCGAGGCTCGGGCCCGGATGTCAGTGATGTCAGCGACCATCTTCAGTTCTTGAGCCACAAATGTCACGGATGGCCAACTGAAACCCAAACCTTACCTGAAAAAAACACTAGGTTTCAACTTTGGTGACACCAAAGACTTTGTCTTCATGATTCATGGTCTCTAGGAAGCGTGGATAGGGCTCTGGGCTAGCTGCTAGCTAGTTCTGACAATAGAGTTTGTGCTGCCAATGGACCAAAATTCGCGAAAGTGCGCGTCACATGCGTTGCTCTGAGCACAATTGAGCCTTAGCGTCACAGTTTTCATCTGCAGCGGTACCTTCCTAGTCCTTCAAACCGATTGCAAATCCAGCTGGATGCACCTGGGTTTGTCCAAAGATAGTTTGGAAACCCACTTCCACCATTTCCCCAAGTAGTGATGGCATAAGTAACATCATATTAACATATAATATATATATATATACACGTAAACTTGGTACGAGTATATCCCCTAGGTATCCCCCGTTGACCCTGGCTGGCCATCCGAGGCACCAATTGCTGGATGGTCCGATCCCAGGTCGATGGCCAGATGCCCTGGAGCCGCTGCAGCGACTGCAGTGCGGGCCACCATTGCATGGCACGCTCACAGGCATTCACCGCAGCACCGTAGCTCACCTCATGGTGACGATGGTGATGGATAGGAAAACCATTGGGAAAACCCGAGAAATGGATAGGGAAAACCATCAAAAGCCCCTTCAAAATGGCTCAAAACTATCTGAAACTTCAATCATGTAAATCTATATCTCTATCTATCTAATTGTTGTTTGATGTAACCTGTGCCAGATGCCTCTGGGGCACCACATTGCCCTGGAGCCCATAATCCGCCAAGTTCTGCAACAACTGCACGGCACCGCGCCATTGGCGGCCCAAACGGCATGCCTCCTGCGAGTTGAAGCCGGAAACAATGGCTGGAAAGGTGGGTATGGGTAAATCAACTTAATATCAAATGATATAATGATATATGGTATGTATGTGTTCAAGTCTCATGTACCTCCACCAGCAGCACGCAGGTTTTCTTTTCCTCCACCTGCTTGCATGGTAACACGTCGCTGTAAGCGATTCCACCACGATGGGGACGGCCGTGGGTGGGCGCGGTCGGGAGCTTCTTGAGGTCGGAAATGTCACCAGTCACACTTGCTGTTCAAGCGTTCAAGTCTCATGTACCTCCACCAGCAGCACGCAGGTTTCTTCTTCCACCTGCTTGCATGGTAACACGTCGCTGTAAGCGATTCCACCACGACCCCATCTTACCCAACCTTTCTGACGACTTCGGCCGTCCACATCTTTGACCAGGTTTTTGACGGCAGTCCAAGGCTACAGCACTGCTGAGAAAAGCGAAGCACCGCTGGAAAGCACTCCGCCAAAGCAAGGATTCTATTGCGCTGGCCAGGGCTAAGGAACATCATATACTGCTGTGCACCTATTTCTTGGACATAAATGTCCATGACACGGGTATTCACCCAACGGCCTCTACGTCGGACCAGCTCACCATTTTCTGTGGCTTGCAACAGCCACGTCGCACCACCTGCACGCAGTGAGCCAGGGTCGCATGTCTTAGTCATTCCTGGCAGTGTAGTGCTAACATCCAACCGCTGAAGAACTTGCCGAAAACGAGTCCTAAAGGTTTGTGCAGACATACTCCAAAGACTTTCATCTCGCCTAAGGTGAGCAAACGCTAGCTCAGCCACCTCCAGCAAGTCAGGTATATCTAACTTGGCACTTTGGTGCCGTGCCACGGTAAACCTGGTCTTTGGTTCAGGTATGGCCAGCAAGGCAAAATGCTGAGTGTAACCAACATCGCATGGAAGCATAAGCCGCCAGCAAACTGAGTCCACCCCCAGCAAAGCGAAACTGTCAACATCGCCAACAGCAGTTGCCAAGGGAGAGCAACATGATGAGTAGGCTTCTCATCACGGACCCAGGAAAAAGCCAAGTCCCAAGCACCTTGCAAAGACCTCCGCAAGGAAGGACGATAGGCTGCAACAGCATTTATGGTCTCGCAGTAGTGGTTCTAGGGCCGCCCACCAAAATAGAGACATCGTCCATACCTGTTTAGCAAGTCATTGATCCTCTGCAGATGCTCTCCAGGTTCCAAAAGAGATCGTCGACCCTGATCCCTAACGTAGAAAGCCACTGAAAGAACTGCTGCAGAAGTCTACCCCGATTATCAGATGTAATCTGCAAAACAGGTTTCCCTTGCGGCAAAGGTGGTCGTGACCTCCTCAACGCTGCACGGCCCACATCTGCAGAGTTACGAAGTAAAACTCCCAGGTTATCCATGGCTAAAACAGGGGCGACACTAAAAAAGGCGAGCACACCAGGCCAGAGACTCCCACTGACAGAGCTGACGCAAGAGGTGGAAATGAGAAAGAAGAGCCGAGGCAGGCAAGACCAAGAGGGCCCTTCGCCAGGAAACCCAAGGGTGGAGTCAAAGTCCAACGGAAAATCACATTGCGAGAGACATGGGAAGCTGGCAAGTCCAAAGGCGCAGCAGGGGATAAGTCCAAAGAGGTGGAAGAGGAGGCAAGTCCAAGCCCGGGTGCACGAGAGGCATCACGAGAGTGAAAACGGAACAAGGACCTGTCGGACAAATCCAAAACTGCAGGGCCAGAGAATAAAAGCACAAGACGCACCCAGTTCGACGCCCACCTCCTCAACTTTGGCAACTGAGACAACTTGTAGAGTTCAGCCAGGCTCCAGGAATCCAAATCCAGCCCTTCACAACGCTCTCTTAGAGACTCACCTCGGGTGGGATCATCAGAGGAGTTGAGGCGAGTGGGCACAAACGGAAGGGAAAAGTAAAGTCCAGCACCTACACATAAGGCCCCAAGCTTCCTTAGGACAGCCGACAACTTCCGGGATGAAGAACGGCCTTTGGAAGCTGCACATCTGGTCACTATGGAGTCAACAAGGCAAACAGGTCGAAGCGACCTACGCAAGGAAGCCAGACAAACTGCAAGCCTGTAGGCCGACCGAAGCTCATGCAAAGTTTATATGGTCAATTTTTCGGTGCCTCCAAACCTTTCCCACTTTCCACTTCGAAGTCAAAGCCACTTCATTCACAAGCTGACACTCAAGTCCATCAACCTCAAGCTTGTCAAGCTCCGCAAACCTCCTCTTGAGTCGTTCCACCCCCATTGACAAATTTTTTGCCAGGGCTGCTGCAAGGAGAGGGGTGTAAACTGCGGAGCCAAGCGCGTGCTTACCCTGCACAGGCACATGAGTATGATCGCCACTGCAACGGCCAGACAAAGGCTCCAGGTCCGCATGAACCCCCAAAAACCTAAAGCTCTTGAGGTGTATTGAACCATATGCACAAGAGTCTGTTCTGCAAGAGGCCGCGTCACAGTGCTTCTCTATGTTGCCCCAACTAGGCAAGTGTTTCAGCTTCGAGGAGTAGGGTGTCTCAAGTATGCCAGTGACCTCTTCCTGTAGACCAGTCCAAAGCAGCTGAAAACCACGTTGAGCTAAAACATTTCCATCCATGGTCTGTTCGTCCGACAAATCAAAACCAAAGGGAAACTGCTGATCACGCAACGCTGGTCTCCTCATGATAGAAAAAGCTGTACAAGGAGGTTCCACCATGAAACTCTTAGCTCTCTTCTCGGACACCATAAAGAGTAGCCATGAAGCAACATGCACCCATGCAACATTCAGCTCAACGGAACGTGAAAGGCCAATAGGACTGCAGCAGACATACCCCATCTCCGACATCGCACTAGTCACTCTGGCTGAACCTGCAAAAACTTCTACAAAGTCAAATCGCAGAGCCAACGGCCGCTGGGGGTGCTGAACCAAGGTCTCCTCAGCCAACCCAAGTGGCTCTCTGATGCCCAGCCTCTCAAGCAAACATTCAGCCGGAGTCTGAAGGCGGGTATAGGCACCTTTTGTACTAGAACTCCTCCACAGCATCTGAGAAACTTCAGGGGAAGTTGTAGCTCCACAGAAAGCACCAAGCGACATAGACGCATCACTGCAAAAAACCTCATCCATGTACTCTGCATGAAGTTCTGAACACGCTAAAGGCGCAAGAACTGCTAAAAGGGTCAGCTCCTCCGCAACCTTCCTAGGAAGAGGTACAGTGACAGGGCGTTGAGGGTTAATCTTGGAGGGATCAACCAACTTGAAGCTTTCTTGCAAAACACCCATCAGAGAGCGTTTGTAAACAAGCACTGACGTCCAACCTCCAAGTAGGCACAGGTGGAGGCTATCCGAAGTATGGCTGAGCTGAGCTACATGCAAAGACACTGCAGAAAGGCCAAAACGCTTCTCAGGCGGTGAGCCAGCTGTACACACATTGAGCTGGGCAGCCCGCTTGGAGGAATTCAGGCACGCACCAACAACCTTTCCTTCGTCAGCCCCCAGCACATCTTTATGCGGAGAACCTTCAAGCTGGAATTCATCATAGATCCCCTGTGCCACACGTAAAGCACTCAAAGACCTAGACTGCTCAAGGGGCGCATCTCTTGACTCAATGCTGACAGCAAAAAAATCATCAATGCATAGTCCTTGAACCTCTTGTAACGAAGGCAACGGTCTGTCTGAAACCATGCGCACTGAATCAAGAGATTGGCATGGGACTGAGTAGCAAGCTCAACCCCCAGATGGTCCCCTTGCAGGATGGACTTGAAGGAAACCATGGCCCTATCCGCAAGAACGCCAAAAGCCTGCTTGCCAGAAAATCTAAAGCCATCTCCACGGTGAATCCTAGGGCCCCTCCTACGAAACTTCTCTCCCAACGCAAGCAACTTTGTAGCATGCAAATAACCAAGCATTCTCATCCACGCATTCAGAAGCACCAGGAACATCAAAGTAAAAGCGCCCCACGAGGAAAAATGCAACGCTCGGGCATAGCAGTCTGCCCGCTGTGCTCATGCTGCTGCTCTGTGCTAAGGCCCTCATCTAGGACCCCTCTTGGGCCGGCTTGACCTTCTTCGGATACCTGGTCTTCCTCTTCGGCGATGGCGTTTCCGAAGTGGAAGAGGGGCCGGCTGCCCCGGGTGATGCAGCTTTTCCCTTGGGAGCAATCTCTGACTTCTTCGTTGACAAAGTCTCCATGTCCTTCAAATATCCCAAAGTGGTCGCAGCCCAGCTGGCTGGACATAGGGGAGCAAAAGGTCTCCCGTGGGGCGAGAGAGCCACCGTCCTGTCTTGAAACATCTGAATGGGTGGCTTGGAGACTAAAGCAAGCAGAAAAGCCAAACTCCAGTCGCCTTGGTCCACAACAGACTGCTCTGTTGCCACAACTGTCAAAGCCACTAGTTCTCGCACTCCCATCCAGTCCTCCGCATTGATAGCATCGACCACATGGCCAAGCATCCACATCACCAGGCCTGTTTCCCGTTGAGTCCGATATCCCCCCTGCCTCTCCAAATAGGCAAGCATGGAGAGAGACTGCAGTTCGCTGAGAAATTGAGGGACTGGCTTCCCTGGGTGAAGACGCCTGTGCATCTGCTGCATCAACTGGAGATAAAACCCTCCGGAGCGAGCTGCCAGTTCGGCCTGCATCTTTTCCCTCCTCAACACGCCTCTGGTCCCTGCAGTCTGCGAGGAAGAGCCCGTCATGTTCAGCTCGCCAATGCTGTCGGGGGACTGCGCTGCAAGGGGAGCGACCAAAGATGTCCAGGCCGTGCTTTGCTACATCAACGCCACCTCCAAGCTGGACCCACCAGGCCCTACAACGCCTCCTCTCACCTTTGAGGTCCCTTCCAGAGGAACAATAGGGGCATCTGCAGGAGGCCGCACTTCTCTGTGTCGAGGGGGAGGCCCTGTCAGGGACACCGCCTTCTGCACAGCGGTCAACCCTCTTGTGACGCCCTCGCCGGCGACTAAACTGGCCGAAACTGGCGGCAGAGCACATGCGGAAGCAGCCAGCGGCGCGGAGACATCTCTTGCAAAAGACTCCTTGGACTGCTCTTCTAGCTGATCTTGTCTCGCCACCAAAAGTTGCATCTGGCTGGCAAGAGCATCCACTTTCTCCATCACCGCAGCTTGTGTGACACGTTTTTGTGGCGCAGCCTTTTTTGTGTTCGCAGCCTGAACAGTAGCTGCTTTCGGCGGCGTTCCCAGGTCTTCTTGATCTGAGTAGAAAAGGCTACCCCCATCTGCTAAGGTCCTCATCCACTCTCTCACACGGGACAAAAAAAAATCACCATGCGGAAAGGTGTGCACCAACGTAGGATGGAAAGGCTTAATGGGCTCAGTTGAATCCGTCACAGGATCATATTCTCTGACAAACTGCAACATGCCATCCGCAATGTCAAAAACCTGCACAGAACCTTCGAGACCCAAAGCAGTGAGACCCTCATCTGTGTCCTCATACAAAGCCGCAGTGAAGACGTCACCAGGCCCAATCATCGACTCATGAGTTGTTGCCTCCTCATCCACTGCAAGCAGAGAAGGCGCCAGAGAAGCATCAGGAGTAGCTATCAAAAGTCCACCTCTTCGGGCAAACAAGGGCACGCCAAACACTTCAACTGCCTCTCCTGTAGCAGACAACTCTTGCGTCAGAGTCAACACGAGGAAGCTGGGATCACCCTCGTGGCTGAACTTGATGCGCTGTTTTTCCCTTTGTACGAAGCTGGCACTTCAAAGCCCGCTCCACAACAGAATGCTTGCACCTCAGCTAAAGAGGGGAAACCGCAGGAAAGAGCTTGAGAGCCCTGACCCACCAATAGATCTCGCTCCTCCTTCTTTAACACACGCACTGGGTAAGGAAGGCCAATAGCTCGGACCACCAAAAACTGAGTATCACGCAACTTCAAGGGCTCTGGCCCTGAGAGCTTCACACCACAGTCCACACAGATCTTTGCCCAAAATCCAGCCGTAAAAGCACGTCGGATCCTCTCTTCACCGTCACCCTTCACAGAAGTAAGCTTACGGGCAAGCTCAAGCAACTGAGGAGGAGTAGGGGGAGGCCCCTCTTCCGGCCAACGATGCAAGACTTGACCAAAACCAGGCCCTTGATAGTCCGCCTCCACAAGCTCCCAATCTTCCAAACAATCAACAACGTTCAAAGTGTTCAAACCTGACTCCCTTACAGAAAGAGACAATCGATCAAGACAAGCACACAGCTGTAGGATGTCAGCACGGGTGACCGGCTCACTCATACAAGTAAGCACCAATCCTCCTCCGAGCACCAGACACAGGAGACGACCGGGGAGCAGGTGAAGGAGTGGCAGAAGATGGAGGCCAAATCCAGGGCCGGGCAAGAGTCCAATGGAAGAAAGCAACGGCAAGAAGTCCAATGCCAGAGAGAAATCCAAAGGAGGCCCCGGCAAGGAACCAAGGGAGGCAGCTCTGGGAACAGTGGAGAGGACAAGCGAGCCAATGGGAGAAATGGCCAAGCGTGCTCAAGCCTTCCAACAACCTATGAGTCCACATGCAGCTTCTTGAGGTCGGAAATGTCACCAATCACACTTGCTGTTCATCTGTGTGCGTGCGTGTGCGCATGTGATTGCGTGTGTGTGTGTGTGTACGTCCATGTATGTCCATGATATCAGATGTGATAGTCTGAAGTTTTCTACACCGTGTAGGCACTTTCGGTTGGAGCGTTTTTCATCCCTCATCTTGGATAACTTCCGTTCCCACCATGGCGCTCCAGGGCTGCGTTGAAACTCACCAAGTTCTGCGACTCCATGCTGTGGAGAAGTCCCAGGGCCAGTTGCCACTGCGTTGCTTTGGAGAGGACCTAGGAATCAGATGGGATCAGCAATGCCGGGAACAAGGTCTGCTTACGCTATTTTTGTGGAAAAAGCATCATGGCATGATTGACAGAATGTTCATATAGCTTCGAGTTGCCCAAAGTTCCTGAACATGCCTCATGACCTCAAGGATTGATTATCAGAATGACACAGAATGTGCAGAAAGGCAGCATTTAAGAGGGCGTTGTAGCAGAAAGTGTCAACTGCTGCGTGCTGGTCACATGCTCCTTACAAGCAAATGCATTTACAAGACTCTTGTGCCATATTCGGAAAATAAAATCCACCAACCTCTCAACCTTTTCAACCATTTTATGATCTCAAAACAGATTCCGCCAACCCTTGGCATTCTTGGAGGCCCCCTACAAAGGCATCTAGACGATCAGCAATGAAGATCAATCATCAACATTCACTCATCCAACTCAACATCATATAATCATTTAGAGTCAGAGAGAGAGAGAGTGAATACACCATATGCATATGATATAATTATACATAATAATTATATGATATGTATGTGTTTAAATTATTTTAAATCAGTCAAAATAGATTCATCCTTCCCAGCAGTCGGTTTGTTTGCTCCTTGGAGCACCGCCAGGGCCTCCTCCCACACCACCTCCACGGCACATGCATCCAGCAGCGGCGCCAGCAGCCGCGGTGCCATGCGGCGCAGCGACAGCGCTAGGGCCACGGGCCAGGCGTTTTCGGCAGCTTGGCAGCTACTCAGGGCCTCAGGAATTCGGGTCCCATTCATGGTAAATGAAAAACTTGAGAGCAGGCGGAGGCGGACGAAAGGTAGTGTAGTGGGAGAGGAGTGGTGTCAAAATGCTGCGCCCCTAAGATGATACACCAAAAACGTTTTTGCGCAGTCTAAGATGATTTT
>Ga0126342_10020974_pt1 | contig 10935 bp, 7 predicted proteins | sample Cyp1metagenome_FD_92528 | JGI IMG/M metagenome (GOLD analysis project Ga0126342, IMG submission 92528) | Coral microbial communities from Lord Howe Island, Old Settlement Bay, Australia - Cyphastrea 1 metagenome | ecosystem: Host-associated > Invertebrates > Cnidaria > Coral ... | reverse complement strand
TATGTTACTTAGAGCTACAATTAAAAAGTTAAGTTTCCTAAGTTAACTTGTAAGTTTGTGTAAGTAGGTCAAGTGCTATAAGTATTTACATGTATTCTATCTAAAAACCGACCACCAAGTAGGAGTCACAACTGGAGTCCCAAATCATCAGTTGAAAAAATAAACACTACTTGGAGCCATCAAAGTGGATGAAGGATTGGTTGAGAATTCCGAAAATAAAAAACGGTTCCTTGATAGCACCCACTTAACCAGGAACACAAAGAAACTGGTCGCCCCATTTCTGGAGATTCTGTTACAGCATAACACTTCTTCGAAAGTTCAGTCGCCTCACCTGTCTGCTGAAAAAAGTGTCAAAAAACCCTTGGCTCCCATGTCTGGAGCTGTAGGTCGAGTCATTGAGCAGCTTGAATCGCGGCTGGATGTTTCTGCAATTTTCTGCCCTTCTTCCCAGCATTCCATCTTTGGTTCCAAAAGAAAGTCAAGATTTGGAAAAAAAATGCCACAAATTGTCATGTCACAATTCTTCCTCTTCAAATTCGCCACTCAGCCGGATTTATGGGATCGTATCCCTTGTTGCAAGCGTCGCATGAAGCCCCGCAGGTGTTGCTTCGGCAGTGGAGCACTCTGCTGGTGTCCCACCTCCGGCGCAGTTGGCTCACTGGCCGTGACTTTGGGGGATGAACCCCCTTCGTCCTGAGCTGCCAGGGATCGGATCTAAATCGAAGTTTTTCCAGGTTGTTTTTCCCATGAAAACATCCAACAGAAAGTCCATTCTAACGAAAGATGGTGGTTCCACAATGTATACACGAAGCAACTCCAACGGGTTTCTTTTGTTGTCCTCCTCATCGCTGTCCATGGGATCGTTGTTGGAGCGTTTCTTGTCCACGGCACTGATGAAAGCTTTGGGTTTCCGCTTCAACTCTCGTAGATATCTGGCAGAGTTGTCACCGGAGGGGAGTCACTGGACAAAGGAGGGAGAGGCCGGAGAGGAAAAGGATCTTTAAGATGTGACAACTGTGGCAATCCACTTCAGACCTCGTACGTTGAGCACCAAGTAAGGTGACAAATCAATACAAATCATCTGTAACATGCACTGGAATGAAAGACTGGTTGTTCGAAAAGTTCATTCACCGAGAGTCAAGCACGTCTCCAGCATATTTGTTTTGCCCCGTGCCCCATATCAATCTGATCAACCCATCAACCCATCTCTCCATCTGCACAAACTGCGCCAAAATTCACCAGGATTACTAGTGGTTATTGGGCCGTTCCTAAAATGGGATCCTGAAAACCATGGTGGTCAATACTATAAAATGGTCTAATGACTTGAAACCTCCATATATACTTAAATGGCATTTAATGGTATCTTTAAAAGGGAAAATGCATAATCAAACCACTTGCACGTAAAACATCCAAATGGCATTCTCGGAAAAAAAAAGTGCAAAATGGATCAAAATGGCAGAAATCGCAACCATTCCATAGAATTCCCCTCCCAATTCCCCACCCAATTTGACCTGTTCATCCTCCGCACGTGGCGCTCATGATCCTCCCGATCGGTAGCTTGGGGCACGTTGAGCTGACCACCAAATCCACCCGGTTTGGGGGTCCAGGACCTCACTGGAAACGTAGCGTGGATGAAACGTTTTCACGCTTCGGATCCCAAGACGGGAATTCACCCAAAATGGGGAGGTTTCACCGGCAAGATATATATATACATATATTTATATAGGAAGGCAATACGGAAACAAACGGTGATTCAACCAACTATTTGATGAGGAGTGTTTCATAGGAAGAATTTATTGTACTTTAGAATATGATTAGTTCATGTCTGTATCGTAAAAGTAATTGGCATTATCAGGAATGCCAATTTTGGCGGGTGGGAAGATTTTGCGGTACCCATGGGTACCCTATTCTCAGACAAGCTCTATTGGGTATTGACCCATACCAAAGTGGTGAGGAAGTTGTTTTTGAAGCCAAGACAATCCCAGTCTTAGATCTCAGCCCCAAAAACAACTGTGATTGGAGGTGCCCCATTTTGTGGACAAATACAAATGAGAAGCATGCAATTTTATTCGCCATCAGCAAAGCGTTGGTGAAAAAAGGGTCAAAGAACGAATCTCCTTGAAAATAGTGAAACATATGCACAGTAGTATGTGATTAATCAATCAATTGCCAACTACAAATCCCCCATTTCACTTCGTACATATGTAACTATCTGGGCCATGTGGGGATGTTTCCTCTTATTAAACATGATTCCAGTAAGGGAGAACAGTGAGGTCGTTATAATTTGCCCAGATATGTATATATATATATGTACATGTATTTATTGAAATTATCTATACAAATATATATATATATATACATATTACATATTATACATATACAAAATATACATATGCATATTATACATATACACACTACACATATACATAATATACATAATTTATATATATGTATATATACATATAAATAATATACATAATACATAATATACATAATACATAATATACATATACATAATATACATATACATAATATAAATATACATACACATATATACATATATACATATACACATATACACATATACACATATATATACATATACACACATATATACATATATATACATATATAGATATAGATATATACATATATACATATACATATATATATATATATATACATATATACATATATATATACATTTATACATATATACATATATACATATATACATATATACATATATACATAAATACATATACACATGTATAATATACAGATCTAACATGAATGTATGTGTAAAAACATGGTTTCAGGATAACGCAAATACCCCCCATTCAAAAAAAAGGAAAACATCAAGCCATCTCGATGGCCCAAGCTGTCTGAAGATGTTCATAGCAACCGAGAAATAACATGATGTTCAATGATTCAACAACATCAGCTGTGAAACTCAGAGGTTTCTCTACCCTCTGGTAATTTAACATAGCTATTGAAAATGGCCATTTATAGTGGATTTTCCCATTAAAAATTGTGATTTTCCATAGCTATGTTAGTTTACCAGAGGGTACGAGTAACTCTTTGAAGATGTCACTCAGTTCGCCATCTTTTTGGGCGAAAAACATCACATCCAGGGCACGAACTTGGCTCCAGGTGCTGCCATTTGCTGCGCACATCGACCGTGACGGCCACGTTGTCAAACTCAGGCGCCACCTGGAAATCGGCGAAGAATCCACTGAAGAAGTCAGCATCCATAAGACTAGGAAGTGTAAGAATGATCCGATTATCCATAGGAACCTTAAAAATCTGGAGAGTTTGATGTTGGGACCCAGGGACCTTTTGAGACAAACCCATATTGGATCGTATTCTCAACATATCTGATGACGTATTATTTCTACCACATTCTAACACGGTAATTATTGACAATCAACTGGGGGTTACCGCAAAATTCATGTGGTATATACGATAGTAAGCCTTCCGCCCACCTGGGATTTCTTAGTTATTGTGGACCCCACAAAACACTTCACAGGACGAGTTAATATCCCGAGTTGCGTTCGGAGGTATCCGTATCAGCCGTGTCACCCAGTTGATCGTTTAAACTCGAGATGCTGCATCTTCATCATATCTCCTGTATATTATATATATATATATATCCCACTAATCCATACTAATCCCCCATTCCTAGAACTTTTTAGATCTGGATTTTGTGTACAATTCACCAACCTGGATGAAAATTATATGATGTAGTCTTGGGAATAGTTACCCATACCATGATTTACAGTGACATCGCAACATCATTATAAAACGTATTGTTGGTTGCAACTTTGCAGGACATCCCCATTACATCCCCATGATAATTCCTATGAATATCCCCATATCCGACTCAATCCCCCCATAGATGGTTAATGTAGGGGGAACTAACATGTGGAAAATCAACCAGTTCTAGATTTATTTTCCTGGGGAAACCCTGGGTTTTCCACATCTATGTTAGTTTACCCGGTATATCACGGTATATCCCCAATGTAAATCGCGCCAGTTTTCACGGCTGGATATAAGACGGCCTTCATCGCCTTCCCGTTGCGAGCACCCATCGCACGCAAGGGCGCAACCCGTGAGCGGTGCGAGCCAAAGCTGCGTTGGTGGTGCTCCCGTGAGCCATTTCACGGGCTGATGATGTAGATAGTCATCGAACTGCGAACTAAACTGGGGCTTTTTGTCGACGGAACTGGGGGCAGCACCTTTTTTTTCCCATGTGTTTTTTGCCATACCAATGGGATATCGGGATCGTCGGGACTGATTGCGATTCCACATTGGAACGACTCCCCATGTTCTGTCGGTCCATCCGCCACTTGCCGGTCAAATCAAGTTTTACCCAAGTCATCTTGGCTGGCTATGGCTATGGCTACACTGTAGCCATCAAAAGGTTGCGATCCATTCGCATGGTGCAAGGTGCTGCCCCCACCGGTTAATCTACTCAGCTAATGTTGTTCAAAGGCTACCCTCTGGTAAACTAACACTTTGTGAACTGGAAAATCACCATTTTTACTGGGTCAATCAACTATAAATGGGTCATTTTCAATAGTTAAGTTATATTATGTTAAATTACCAAAGGTTAAATCACCATTTCTTTCGGCCAAACCCACACTTTTGAGATCATCGAACTGGTGCACCATCGAGTCTTAACAGCCGCTGCCCTTTTTGTCGCACACTCTCAGGGCTGCTGCCACCCTCTGGTGACACTAATCCTGTGGCCGGAAAATCTCCGAGCTCAATGACAGTTGCGTGTGCGGAGGAAATCGTGCGAACCAGATGATGGATTTTCCGGTTGCTGTGGTTGATTTACCGAATGGTGAATATGGTCCTATGGTGGTTTAGGTCGGAAAAACTCGGGCTATGGTTTATGCAACCAGAACATTCAGGAAGAAATGGAACTTCACCAGATTTATATACCCCGGACAAACTGGAACCCACCAGGAAAATGGCAATTCACCAGAAACTACGTGGGAACTTGGCCAGAGAAAATGAAAAATTATGAAAATGTGACCGACAAGTTGGGATTAACGATGAAAAACATGAAATTGAATGATTCTGTGCTCTGTTGATCTACAAACATAGCCAATGGGGGAAAAAAATGCAGAGGTGAAATATGTTTTAAAAAGATGGTGCATCGTGGTTTGCCACCATCTACAAAAAGGATCAAAGAATGAAGTTCCCATTGCCACGTTTGTGTATTAGCGGCTAACCAATTCGAAAGCGATGTTTACAAACCAAAACAATATGCTACAACGGTCACGTCAAACATCGAACATTCAAAACATGTGGTATCCAACACACGCAGAAGTTTTAGCGTTCAGTTCCTGGCAGATGATCATCACATGTTTTCGAGGGCTAGTTGTTGACCGTTGTTGACCTGTTAAACAATGATCAACCAACACTCAACCAACCACGTATTTCTTCCAAGATCTTCCAAGTATATTCTCCATCTTATGCCGATTTAGCCCGGTCATTGATGGTGAAATCTCCATGTTTACTACGTCTTATTGCAACGATTCTCGCTTCAAACAATCCCATTTTGTAGATACGATGATGTTCCCAATATCTTTCCATCCAAATCACCAGGCAAGGCAGCTTTCGAAACTGCTCACATTTGCCTTTTTTTGCCATGGGAATCCAAACATAGGATGGGATTCTCATGAGTTTTCATGGTTTATGCTTATCCAATGGTATCCACTTATCCACCCCATGCCATGGGAATCCAAACATAATGGATAAATCCCAAAATGGACCAATTCTTCCCATTCCCATCATGCCATCCCGGAATGTAATCATCCATTCTTACCCATCTAACTTGACCATCGCACATATCTAACTGGATCTTTGGTCAATAATGGTTATATAATGATGAATGATGAATCATTGATGATAAACAATGGATACTACATGATGCTAAAATGAATAATGGTTCATGCTATGCTGAAATCAGAACGATGCTTTTCATGTTAATCATGTTGATTTGCGTGATGAATTTACCCTCTGGTAAACATACAAAAAACTATGGAAAGATCCACCATTTTGAATGGGTAATTCCACTATCAATGGCCATTTTCAATAGCTTTTTGTATGTTTACCAGAGGGTACCGTGCTTATGCCCATCATTTCATGATCTCCGACTCGCCACCCCAAACTCACCTGACTCAGACAACGACGACGGAGACGCAGCGATCTGTCCATAGCGACGATTCGCCTCTGGGAGATGACATGATGGGGCTAAACCAAGAGTTTGCTATAGAAAATCACCATATTGAATAGGTAAATCCACTGTAAATGGGCCAACTAACATACAAAAAACTATTGAAAAAAAACACACATAATGGTTAATATGTCAATCAACTATCATTTTCTCATGTTCGATAGCTTTTTGTATTTTTTATATGTTTACTAGAGGGTAACATCTGAATCAATCTGAAGTTGGCGGTCAACTGCCCATGGTGATCTGTAGTTTTCGTATATTGGGTTGCCCACATTACTTCGTGTGAATGAAGTTCGGTCACATCCCCCATCCACCTTTTGAGTTCCATAAATTCGAGAGTTTGCTGCTTTTCGCTTTTTCAATTGACAATGGTTTGCTGCAAAACGTGGATAGTTACCCCTACATTCACCATCATTTCTAGTGTCGTCGCAGTGAGGTCCTTCTAATTCATCCAATTTTGTTTGAACCATGCGACTTATGATGTGTCATGTATCAAATGTTGGCTTCCATGAAATAGTCCCAAACTATATCCCCCAACCAAAAAGCCATCTTTGTCATCAGCGTTGGGATACAAAATCCCAATCCGTCGCCCAAGGGGCGATGTCTGTGATCAAACGGGTGAAGTCCTGCACGGCCGAACGATAGGGGAACTTTGCTGGAGAAATGGTCAAGAATCCATGGATTTATGAAACAGTTATCTGGTTGGTGGTTTTAACTATCTTGAAAAATATTAATCAGTTGGGATGATTATTCCCCATATATGGAAAAAATAAAAAATGTTCCGAACCACCAACCAGATAACCTTGAATAATAAGACATGTCTTGTAAGAGTTCTTGTTAATCTTGAGGATCCGATAATTGAATAATTAATGGTTGAGGTTAAAGGAAAGTGGTCAACTAAAACCATTTGAGAAAATGGCTTTCAGAGAAACGGTCTAGAGAAATAGTAAGACAAACAGTAAAATTGTTAAATGATAAGAAAAAGAATGGTTAATTTCACAGTCGTGAAAAATCGTGAAAAATAAACGCTCACTGGAAGCCATGGCCACTTGAGTTCGATGACTTACCTATGTTTTATGATATTAACAGCCAAGGCAAATCAAGTTACCAGCCCATGGGAAAACCTCGTGTTCAACAGCAAACTGCTACATGACCAGAGGGTGGTTTTTGAACTGGTAGAAATAGATGGTCATCTCCCTATGGTAATATAGGTCTTGACCGAAACCCATAACCAGGACAGTCTATGCCAGTGGCTTTCCCACACCGTGGCCTGAAAGTTCATCACCCCATCCTTGCCGGCCGACTTCAGCACCTGCGGTTTTTGGGCCGCTGAGTTCGGAAACCCAGGGATTTTCAGCACGGAAAAAAATGCGGGAGACTTGAGAACAGCATTAAACGTCATCGAGTTGATTCACAGCATGATCTCTCCTGATATATCATGATTTACATCGAACGATGGTTTACACCGACAATTTTTGCCACTCAGATAGGATTCGTTGGAACCACAAATAATTTGTTTCGCTTGCAACTCATGGTGTTTTTCGTCATCCACAGAATTTTCTCGTTCATCCCTAGTGAGCCGTGCAATCCCGTGCAACAGCATCCTAGTACAAACACTCCCACAGAACCATAGTTTACTATGGGATGAAACCACAAAAAAATGGCAAGACAATGGGAGTGGTTTTTTAAAAAATTGGGGGATGGGATTAGTAATACAACCTTGCTGAACTGGGTCTGACCCATATGTCAGAACTACCCCAAATGCAGCAGTTTCATCTCTAGGGTGAAATCTTCCAATCCTTCGTGCACGACCTTCTGTTCAAAGCCGAAATAAAACGCTCAGCTTCCCCATGCCCATGAAACAACGCCTTTCAAAAATTTTAAAAAAACAATCCCCATGTCTAATGCCAGTGAAATTTGGTGAAAATCACCATGCCATCCACCATTTTTCCGACCAAAAAAAGCTACGGTGGCCTCCGATGCCTCTTCGGCGGTGACGAAGCGTTCGACCTCCTCCAAACTCACCTGGGCCAGGTGGGTCATTGCTCCGTTGCTCCAGGTGGGTCAGCTTTATGAATGGGAAGATCAAATCGATTTTTTGAATGTGTGGTTTACGATCTATTTGGAATTGCGAGTTATGATTTAAGATGATTTGAGATGATTTAAGATGATTTGAGATGATTTGAGATGATTTAAGATAATTTGAGATGATTTGAGGTGATTTAAGATGATTTAAGCATCAAACATCGGGTGAACAGCAACATGTGGGAGTTTCACCATCCCAGATGTCGGGATGTTGGGATTTCATCGTCAGACATTCGCCTATCTGTGACCAGCTTGAAGCAAGCCTGAAGAAATGGGATTAAAATCGTTAGTTGGGATCATATGAGGATGATTTACTGATTTAATTTCTTCTGGGATGATTTGGGCCAACAAAAAATCAGACAAAACTGCTGGTTTCACGTTTTCGGAACATTTAACCATCAAAAAAATGGGGCTTCGACCATGAAGGGGTCGAACAAGTACTTCGCCAAAACTTCCGGAGAATAAACCACTGGAAGTCGTGATCCATGTTTGGATAGTGGTTTCACTGGATCCAGTACTTCACCATATAAAAACCATCACTGGATCCATGGCTTCACCAAGGCCAGGATCGTGTCGTCGTGTCGTCGTGTCGGCACAAGGGGATGATCGAACCAGCTTTCGGAAGCAATGATTTGACCATCACTGGCACACAATGAACAACTAAGGACAACCATCATTCAAGCAACAAGCAAAAAATGTTAAGAGCTATGTATTATATGTGTGTATATATATAACATTATTCAACCAACTAAACATTGTGTTACAAGCTATCAACGATCCAGTTTCGATGGTTAATCAGCAAAAAATTAAGGCTTAGGCAGCACAAATGCGGATCTCGAATAATTGGGATTTAACCAATTAACCAATGACAAACACAGGGCTCAAAATGAGTCTTGACCACAAAACGGAGGGAAATTGCCGGAGAACCGCCTGTTTCAGAGTGTTTCTGCGACCCATTCTGATTGGCGAAAACCTACTAATGGTAGCAAAGCAAAAAATCACCCATATTGTAATGGTTTATGCCACCTGGTTTTTAAAAAAATTGTAAAATTGGGGATAGTGGAACTTACTTATTGCTTTACTAACATCATATCATGTGAACCCCGGATTGATAGACCCTAGCCAACTACAGTCAGTAGGGACTACCCCCCCTTTTCATTGTGATAATCTGCCACTCAAATGGTAGTTCCCCAATGATCAACGCGCCAGGTTGGGGAAGTTGCAGCAAGTGACCTTGCCGTCACCGTCGTAGTCCAGCCAAGTGAAGAGGTCCTGTTGTTTTGAAGCAAAAAGAAAAAGCGAGATGTCACCCTCAATCAAAAAAGGGACAACTACCCTTTGGTAGACTAACAGAACTATGGAAAATCACCACGTTTAATAGGTAAATCAACTGTAACTATATATAAATGGTTCATTTTCCATATCATTGGTTTGGTGGTAAAATCTTCACCAGAAACCCATGTTTTTTCCAATCGGTGTCCTACAGATGTTCTCATCCATTTCTGGGATATCCACAATCCCGAAGGTATCATGATACGCTATCCGCTATCCCAACACAATAGAGCAGGAAAAAAAAACAGGCACATGGAATCATGAGAGGTATAGGTGTATAAATTACATGATAATCATTGATATGCTGTAGAGACACTTTGTAGCCCAATGGACTAAGCGGTTTCTCCAATCTCGTCGGGCATTACATCCAACATGGCCAAATGACCGTGACTAAGCTGCTGTGAAAATCGGAAAATGGATGATTTGATGTGAACAGGAATGGGTATTAACAGTTTGTTCCTGAATTTGGAAACGGTTATTTCATCTTATTTCCCTCCTGGCTTTCTAGGTTGGTGAATTTGAAGCCGCGCAACAATGCCGGGACATTCAAATGTCTTAGGATACTTCTGACCCTGAAACTAGTGGTGGATCACGTTCGTAGCGATTCATGGTGAACACCACTAATGACCAGTTCAACTAAGAAAAATAATGATCTACCATGATCTACCCACTATTGAGAATCCCAAAGATAGGGACTTAACCGATGCCTCGAATCATACCCTTCATGCATAGTTGACGTCCCAATTGTTAGTGTGCAGACTAGTGCAATTTCGTTTGTAAAAATTGTTGCTGGGATTTCTACTACCGATGTTTTCTTATCCAAAAAACATTCCAGGGGTCAGGGGAATCCAGCCATGGATGCTGCAAAATTCAACTTGTCTCACCATGGACACGGCAATCCAAAATTTCGTTCGAAAAAACGATATCCCAAGGCACATAGATTTATGTGAAAATGCAGGCAAACATGGCCATGGTTTGCTGGAAAATCAAAAAAAAACACGTCAAGGATTTTCCTATGTGTATATATATATATATACACATATGTATATATTTATGTATTTATGTATGTATATATATATATGTATATGTATGTATATATATATATATATGTATATGTATATGTATATATGTATATATCTATATATATATATATATAGTAGCGAACTGAAACTTAGAATGACGTATTGTTTTCCAAAATTTTCAGTGGAACACTTAGAATGAGGGCTGTTAGAATGACGTACCAGCAACATTTTTTAATATATAGTTTT
>Ga0126342_10020973_pt1 | contig 10935 bp, 9 predicted proteins | sample Cyp1metagenome_FD_92528 | JGI IMG/M metagenome (GOLD analysis project Ga0126342, IMG submission 92528) | Coral microbial communities from Lord Howe Island, Old Settlement Bay, Australia - Cyphastrea 1 metagenome | ecosystem: Host-associated > Invertebrates > Cnidaria > Coral ... | reverse complement strand
CTGAAGCCACTAGAAAAGTTCTGGGCCAGTGTCAAGCCAAGCGGCTGCCTAACGTTGCTTCGTGCTTAACGCCACTTTTCCTCGGGCGCGCTCCCCCTGCAGATGGCTGGGGTCGGCGGATATAAATTTGTTTGTCAATCTGACTTCATGAACCATGGGTCTTGGGACACACCAAATCCCTCAGAAAAATCCTCTACCTAAATTATCTAAGCCACTCTTTGTAGCCGCCAGCCGCCCCAGGCCGAAGTCTTCGAAGGCAATGCGCAGCAAGGCACCGCGCAGCAGTTTTACATTGGAGATGAGGCAGGGAAGTGATGGTGAACTCTCGGGTGTCACCACAGGTCACCATAGGTGATAGAACACATCAAGGCATCAAGGGCAACGATACGCAGATGTCCATCATTTGCTTAGGACGTGCCTGAGATGAGCTTGCCTTGACGCACAGAACAGCTGGAAAACTGGAGACTTTGGAGAGGATGGAGCATATCATATGGATGGCACATCCCACAGCTGCTCCAATCAGTAGGTTTATCCTATCCTGGCCAAGTGGTTTATTTTGCAAGATTCGGGGCTGCCGGGGCTGCATGTCACTGTCCCACTGTTCGATTGTGTTGCAGAGAGTGCCTGTCATGATGCTTCGCTTCATTCCTTCTAGTGCCATCTTCTTACACACCACTATCCTTTGAAACGCATAATTTTCCAGGATATATATATATATATATTATACTTCTGCAATCTGGCTCTTAATTCATACTTCGGTTCTTTTATCAGCCTCATTTTGTCTGCAGTGAAGCTGTAATTTGCTTGTAAGAGTGGGTGCAGTGGTGGGGACTCTTTTGCATATCCATTGATACAGAGACTGGAGATGCAAAGCTTCACACATGCCTATGCAGCTCGAAGGCGTTGCTTTCACACTTGAACAATGAACCACTTTATTCAATCGAACATCCCTAAAGATCATTAAAGATCCCCTGCTGTGGGTCTTCTAAGGAGCCTTTCTGTGTTGAGCCTGCGGTTTGGCATGGGTTTGCTTTGGCTTTGTTGTTGCACCATCCTTTGTGATTCAGTGATAGCGACTCGCTAAGATGGATTGCCGCACGTCTCCCCTCTTTCCTCTTTTTGCTCAAGTAAGGGTGACCCAAAATTGGAGCACAAGCCGCCCCAAGCATTGAAATACTGCAATTTCGATATGGGGAAGCTATGGAAATTTGACCTGGCAAGACTCAGATCATGTTCGACAGTTTCACGGAATCTTCCAAGACATAGTGACACAGCATATCTCAAGTGGAATCATGGCCCGTCACCGTGGGCTTTCGCTGCTGCTCGTGCTCTTGGCACCTGCCTTTGTTGGGCCACGCACTCGTTCGCCGCCACGAGCTGCACGGGTTGCGCGATCTGCCGAGCTGAAGAGAGATGGCGATGGCGCCCTTGGCGCAGTTGGGATTGGAGCATCCCTGGTGATGGGATGGAGTGAATGGACGCTGAAAACCACAGGCAGAGATGGTTCCGACAAAGCTGCGTTTCAAAAATACGTGTTCAATCGGGTTCACATATTTCAATTTGCATGCAAATAATAATAATAATAATAATAATAATAATAATAGTAATAATAATAATAATGCAACAACGGGGAAGCCGCTGCATCCCTTTGCCAATGCTGTTTTCTGGGCGGTAGGCCCCATTTCTGGTTTCTTCCAATGCTTTGATCCGTCCGTTGGAGCTGGAGGTTGCGGTCTACCTGCCGGACCCTTTGGTCTGCTGGGTGCCACCGAGGGTCTCAGCTACTTGGCCGTTTTGGGCCTGGTGGGCTATCAACTTTTCCGCCTTGCGACCAATGACTCCAAGAAGCAGAGCAGCCTTGTGGAGGCGAGATTCCCATGCCCAAACTGAACCGTTCTGAACTCTCGAGATATCTCAAAAGTATGGCCAAGCTTTTTGTGTGGCCACATTTGAAGACCTTGAGTTGTGAGAAACAACCTTCGCAAGAGTGAAAGGATAAGCATCTAGAACAGAATGAAGCGACACATTTGCGGTGCATTCAGAAAGTAACCTCTTAAGTATTCTTAAGTTAGTACCTGGAATGTGTAGCGGAAAATCAAGCAAACTCAAGAAAACGGTGCGTTCCCTGGCCAGGTGGCATCGGTTCTTGCGGTCCTGGCGACCGTGGCGGGCATCGTAGTCTTATATTTTCAAATTCAGGACTTTCGGAGACTTTCGAATTGGGGCGTTGACGGCATTGATATTTCAAAGAATTTCTTTGGTGTTAATGATGACATTAGGACAAGAGGACAAAGTAAGTAGAACAACATGGCCGGCAAGTTCATTTGAAGATTTTGAAGTGTATTCAACTTGAGAGGTGGACGTTTCTTGGAATTCCATGAGTGCAGGATTATGGCTTCGTGCCTGAAGCAGTGCCCACTGAAGGAGGTAGATGTAGCAACATCGGATGAACATTCTGTCGATTCTGTGCACTTGCATGAAAGTGCTGCGAAAGACAGAGCATCGGCATCATCGGTTCAAAATTGATGCACAGATCTGGGAATGGTCTTCTCTCCGATGCTTCGTATTGCGACACAACCAAGGTACTGGTATAGTTTCAAGTCCATTCACTGAAGTTCAGGATTGGTGTCTGCCAAAGGAGCTCACCACTAGCAGCAATGCTTTTGGGGCGCATGAGAGTCTTATGATTTAGATGTGACTTTGCTTCACTCAAAACCCAGTGTTTGGAGCCGCCGATAATCCAATGTCAGCAAAAATACAGACGGGAGTCTCCTACGCATCTTTGAATTTGAGAACATGCACCCTGACAATTCAGTTTCATTCTCTTGTTTGCATGGCTTGGGAGTTCGATCTACTAGATCTACTAAGTGCATGTCCATTCCAACATCAGCTACCCTCCGGCGGCTTAAAGCTTTGCTGTTTGGTTCAAGGGGAGATGCCCAAAAGAGCCTCTCTTCATTGTGATGGAGCATCACTTAGATCACCTTTGACCAAACTTCGCAAGCATTGGCCTCCTCAGAATCATAGAGAATCAACTTGCAGAAACGACCACGGAAATGAGATGCTACATGACTGAACCCTCCAGGCCCACCGAAAGCAATTAGAAAACACGCTGCCTCGAAATCCCCAGCTATTTTCGACGCCATGTTTTTTGTCGTGTATCTCCTCCAGGTCCCTTGCAACTGAAGCAAGAGAGGGTTGTTGCTCATCGTAGACAAACAAGTGGACTACTGTAAGCTTTCCTGAAAATGCCTTGCCCATGTTTAGGTCCGTTCCTGGAAGCTTGACTGCTGCATGCTGCTCTTTTTCCCCCTTTTGGGTAGCAGTCCTCGCAGCAATCATTCGACCGAACTGCACCAAGCACTTCAAAGGTTTGGCTCCTAGTCCTGGCCAAGGATGACAAAGGAGGCTGGGCGGCCTGCCTGGAGCATCGACTGCAGTTTGACTTGTCAAACTAATTTGGAATGTTCCAGTAATGTTCCATAGTTCCATGGCATGGATTCCTATCATTTCCTATCTGCCTCAGAAGTCCTAGGTTGGGAGGAGAGCGTCAATGAGGAGGGGAAGAAGGTCCAGGCTCACCAGGGCTGATTCCAACACTACTCAAAACCGAAACAGCAGAAATCTGGAGGATTTGAATAGATTTGATATGATTTGATGATGGACAGCGGATGACGCTTGCCCATCTTATCCAGTTTCTAGTCCAGTTTCCAGGAGGCATATCACAAATCTGACCCTTGATACGCCGCGAGACCTTGAAGATTGAAGCTCCTGCCATGACAGAAGAGGCCCATTTTGCGGGAACGAAGCTGGTGTTTTTGGATTCTTTTGGTGGTTCAGGGCCATGCATGGCCATGCCTCAGTCATTGCCTCAGCTCAGGACCAGTACGGGTACAACATGCCAGACCGCTACAAGTGCGACTCTTGCCGAGCAATTGTGCATCACCTGAACGAGGCAGGAGACGGAAGCTTGTCCCAAAGATCGATTGATTTGATACGCTTGATAGAATATTCCAACATATTCCAACTCCTATTTATATAGTGCTGCTGGGCTGGAGGCTCTCCACAAGCAGCAGCCGAAGAGTCGCAGGTGCCTTGTCGGAATGTTGGAGCGATCTTCGGGCAAGTGGGGTCGGCTGTTCCACTTCTTCTTCCCCCACAAGATATGGGATGAGTCAACAAAAATCCAGACCCGCAAAACCACAGATGTTCGGTCCGCCTTCCGTATTTTTCAGTAATCCCTAGTAATCCATAGCATTTTGGGGTCCCCAATATTTTTTTGACCCAGAGCCATGTGGTTCGTTTGGTTTCATCCCATTCCAGCCGAATTTTGACATTTTTCCAGGCTCAAGTCCTGGGAGTACACCGACCTCTTTGAGGAGACCTGCCGCTCTGCCTTCGAGGCCTGATGTCCTGGGTCAAAATTCAAAATTGAAGCCCAAGGGAACCACAGTTTTATTTTGATAATTTCACAATTGCTGATATCCAAGTCTCCGATTTTTGTTCGGTACCCGGGTTTTTGATCCACACCCATCTCATGCTGCCACACCGGTGCAAGAAAAAATCCGTAGCTTTAATTGGAATGTTTGACATAGCTTTCTCTTTTAGACTCTATCCACTTCCCTTGCCCTTCCGGCATTGAGTGAATGCCTTTGGCAGGGCTATGGTATCAAACTGGTGAATGGCGAAAATGTCCTTAGTGGGTCCAGCTGGCAAAGTTTGGCACGCAACGTTGATGCTGTTGGTGGATGTGGATGTGGCAGATCCATTTGCAAAGTGACCTCAGTGACCTCAGCGATGATGTCAAAGACACACCAGGCCGGGGCTCAAAGACAATGTGGAGCTTCAGCCGTGGACTTAGAGATGGCAGGGGGGCACCCTGGGGCTGCCTGGTGCTTCAGTCTGATTCTCTTTTTGGGGGTGCGCATATCGGCTCATTTGTATCAGTCCTTTGCTGAGGCCGGGCATGGGAGCCATCCAGATGGGTGGTGAAAACTGGTGCGGCTGCCAAGGGCCGAGTGGGTCTCATGGGAATTGAGGTGCAATGGGCACAAGGAAAGTACTGGACCAGGTACGCACACCCAAATTAGAACAAATGATTGATCACTAGCACACACTTTGCGTTTTTGATAGCTAGAGCAACTAAAGTCTCATGGAACTCTTCTGCTTCATGAGTTGACAGCTGTTGTTACCTTTAGCCATCGGCATGTTTGACTGCCAACAAAAAGGCCTAGGACCGGCTTTGAAGGACACCAACCTTGCATGCGGAGAGCGGCCAGGAAGAAGCGTTTGGCAGAGGAATGCCGGAAGCTGATCTTCGAGCAGGCAGGGATGGCTCCAAGGAATCCGTCCCATTCCCCTAACATTGAATACCATCCTTTTTGGGACCCCCAAAATTGATATCCAATACATTTCAATACTAAACCAGGTTGGCGAAGATGACTTCTACAGCTTCCTATATGGAAAGTTGAAGGCATGGCAGGGTTTCCTGAGTGTTTTCGGTGCGTGAGGATAGTCTTGGCATTCCGTGATTGGCGAATGACAATTTTTAATGGATATCAATGACCAATATGTTGTGAAAAAATGTGCCATTGATAATTGATTACTTTTTTGTCACCTCTGAGCTGACGCTAGGACGGTGACTCGCTGGATGCACGAGAGCCTTGGCGGAGAGGTAATTTGTTCGATCTGTTTGGTGAAAGATGGCTTTGACACTTCGCGTAGATGTGGGAATTGTATCGAACTGTGATGTTTTTTCATGATTCATATGGTGCCAGCTGGATCCCACTTGGGCAGAAGTTTTAGTGACGAGGACTATTGCACCAAAGAGGCGGAGTACTGCAAAGCTCAGAAGTTGGGTCCTGAAGCTCCAAAGGACACAATTTGCTGCAGATGTGAAGCATTTGACAAGATGCCATGGTGGCTGTGATTCTTCTAACTTGATTAACTTGTGCTTTTCAACTCAGATCCAATTCATCTGATATATCATTGAACGATTCAGCCGTTCAGGAGGAGAAGAAACCCAAGGCCGAGCTCATTGTTTGGGTGCAAAAGTCAGTCAGAGATGCCTGGCATTAGCACCGCTTGTCTCTGAATCACCTCTGCCGACATAGGAGAAGGGAAAAGCCGAGAGGCCGAGTTTGAGCGCTTGCCCGATGTGAAGTGTTGCTTGATGAACAGACCCACAATCTGGGCATGGGCCAGAATGTCTATATGAGATGAGGTGACGGTGGGGCAAAGGCTTCAATTCAGTAATATGAATTCTGGTCCCCCAGAAAGTATCAGCAAGTATAAGACATTGTCAGAGCAGAAATCAATACAGATTAAGCAAAACGATGAGCCTTCTTTGAGACGAGCACTCTTTCAGAAAGGGCTTTGGGCCTTCGCAATTTGCCGAGTGTTGTGCTTCTCTTGAGCTTTGGCTTCTCAGATGCTTTCGAAAAAGTAATCAGAACTTAGCCATTCAGCTTGCTTTGGCAACTTGTTGTGATCATTGCTTGAATTCAAAAAAGCAGATAACTCGACAGACATTTCGGCATAAAGCCACACACTAGTTGTGGCCGTGGCTACACGAGCTTATTCCCCAACAACTTCTGCAGATGTAGAATCAGAGACACTGTGACTCTTCGAGACCCAAACTCCACTCATTGGCACCATTCGCCCATCATTCGCACCATGCACCCGTGACGCAATGGAATCCGATCCACCTTTCGTGAAGCCGGGAGCCACGGCATTGACCAAATTCACCAGCCATCCTTTGAAGAGGTGGTAGGCGCCGCCAAATCGACACACCACCGGCAGCACGAAGCTGCAACCAGCATGAAGCTGGTTTGGTAAGGTGACAGCACGGAGCTGTTTGTGTAAGGTGGCAGCACGTGACTGCACCAGCCGAAGCTGATTTTGTTGAGGAGGTAATGCAGTTGGCAGTTCTCAATGCCATTTCTGACAATTACCAGACATGATGATGAAGCCACTTCAGCAATTTCTTTTGCAATTCAGAGTGATACAGTGATAAACCAGGTTGACATTTGGGCTATGTATTTGCTTCGGTGCTTTGGCTTTGGGACTGGACTTAAAAGTTGATATGCTTGAAATTTGGCCGAGGGAGATCGACGTGCGAGCAGCGCGCGGCGTTCGGAGCTCAAACAGATTTCAAGTTCTTCTGGAGAGAATATCGCAAATTCATGTTCCACGGCCCTTGATTGGAAGCATTGTGACAGTGATTCGAGACCTAGTGAGTAAGAAAGCCCCTGAAGCATTGGCCACAAGAAGCACATAGAAAATCATGACACTGTAAGGCCACAAGAAACATATAGAAAATCATGACACTGTAAGGCTGAAGTCCGTTTTCACCCGCACCGCATGCTTGCTACAGAAACACAGCAACCTGATCTTGTTGTGCTCTTCTGCTGATGCGGTGGCTTCAGGATGCTGCCTGTCAAAGTGCGTCGAGATGCCTTCAGGTGACGCTTTGCCACTGCCGACAGATGTATCATTCAATCTGCAAGGAAGCAGATCGATGTGTTTTCTTTTTCTTGAAAGAGAATATAACAAATAACAAACATAAATTATGGAATGAGATGATGATATATAATATTATAAGAAACATAAATCATGGCAGGCGATGCGCTCGGTGATTTGCAGCAACAAATGCGCTACCACGGGAGCCGCCTACTTTGCTGCGGTGGTTTGGGACCCCAACGGTGGAGCCGGAGCTGTTTAATAAGGAATTATTATTGGCATTTATTAGCCATAGATACTATTTATTAGCCATTATTAATTGATGACGATACTATGAAATTACTAATATTTATCATGAAAAAGTGTAGTTTATTGGGGATTATGAAAACCATGATTAGAAAAAAACTATACTGATTGGCTAGTAATATCTAGTAATACTAAGAACCAATCAGTGATTAGGTGATAGTCATGTTAGATTCTTGTTTGGATACTTTGATTACTTTTATTATTTAATTTATTGGGATACTATATATATATATATATTATTGTTTATTGGCCATAGTTGGGATACTCCCAGAACCAAAACGAAGAAAGGGATGCGGCTGCTCTATTTGAAGCCCCAACCCGAGGTTTCCACACTGCCCAAGCAGTTGGGGCAGAAAGGTGCCTTGGAGAACCAGGAGGAGCCGAGTTGCGATGGAGATAGCAATGGATACACATGATATCGCAATCATAGTGGTGATATATTGGTAACAATATGATATGATGATACAATGGGGATATAGTTTAATGATGCTGTCAGGTACCAGTAGAGCTATTTGTTTCTGAATATGCATGTCACAAATGGAACCACAGCACAAGCTGTTTCGGGAAGTCGTGGCAATGGAACCCTGAGCAGGAATTGAACTTTGCCTTTGCTTTCGACTTGCACGCTAGCTTTGGATACCTCAAGCCTTCTCCCATGGCAGTATGAACTAATTGCTGACCGATGACCAGCAGTCCGTGTTCCCAGGAGATGTGTTCTGCCCTGCTGTTCATCTTGCGCCGCGCTCTGCCACAGTTGCCTCCCTCCTTGGTGGCTGGACGTCCCATGCCGAGCTGCGCTGTTTCGCCGTGCTCTTGATATGGCTTTGTCCAAAAATGGGGTACCCCAAAATAAGAATTTTAGTGTGAAACATGATGAACAACCAGTGGATTTTGGTTTTATTCTCATCTCCAGACAAGTTTGCTGACGTTTGGCCGTTTGGCATGATTGTTGACACTCAGTTGGATGCCAGAATTTGGCCAGAAACCGGCAGAGCTCTGAGGCATCAACGACATTGTGGCAGCCTTGACACCTGTGTTTGATCCCTAAAGCTTTGACGAATGTGTTGAGCTCTGCCAGAGTCTTCGTAATGTTTCTACACATGTGTGATCATACGAATCATATGCAGTTTGTGCATTGATCGTAAAGCACAATTCTCGCCCGACAGCCATTTTGTGGTGGGTGTGCGCAGAAAAACAAACAGGTTGCGTTGTTGTCAGTCCAAAATGATGAAATGAACTATTGCTTACTTACGTAGGATTACTTCTGCATGAGATTTGATCAACTGTAAATATTTGCAACGCTCTGTGGACTTGAGGTTTCGGTCCTCATCAAGTGAGACGATAGTGCGACAGGCAGTTTCTTGGAACTCATGGCTGAGACACTCAGAATCATCCCAGCACTTGGCCGCGGGTCGGAGGAACATGGAGACATGGAAGAAGTGCCACACCAAGTGCAGTCAGCTCTGATCTGGGCACGAGTCCAATGCAGGCTTTACAGTGCCTCAGCTGCTGTGCAGAAGCTGCTTACGAGTCTTCAGCCCGGCCCAACCGCAAGGCACTTGTGGATCCGACTATGTTTTGGCGTGTGGCGGAGAGTCCCCTTCAACTCTGGATTGTAGGCATAGACTTTGAGTTTTTGGGATTAGATGGGTTTACCATGGTTTACCGCTTTTACATGCTTTTACCATATATCCCTACTAAAGGTTGAACTGTACCGCTTGGAAGACGTGTACGACGTACGAGAAGTGAACGGAACACGTTGCAGGTGCTGCGGCCCATCTTCAGCTACCTGTCGGATCCGCGTTCGTCGGTGCGAAGACAGGCCGAGCTCTCTGCTGTGGCCATCCTCCAGAAAGCCCAGGAGGATGCGAAGCACTGGAGGGGCTGTTTGATACATAGCAGGTGAACATGCGCAGAATCCATGCCACCTATCTTGGAAAGCATGATGAGACATCATCTCACACCGGAGTTTTTTTCAAAGCTGAGGTGAACAACTTGAACAACCTGTACAATTTTCATGCGCATGGAGTCATACTTATTTTCACCAAGCCAAGCGATGGTCCCTGTGCGCTAGAGGACTCGCAGACGATCGAATTTGCTGTGCAACATCTGACTCAGATGCTGCAGACGGCCTCTCGTTCAGACAAGAAGGCAAGCTTTGTGAGAACTTCTTGCTGTCTCAAATCAGCTGAAGGACACCCAATCACAAGTGCCAGTATTATATTGAACGGATCTTTCTTTTATATTATTTAATTACTATTTTACCAGAAAATGATGGATTTTCACTGATTTGACTTGACCTCAATCTTGGGATCTACATGATCTCAAAATCCTTTCCCCCAAATGAAAAAGTCTTGGCCGCTTGGTTTTGGAGCGATCACAGGCTGAAGAGATCCCAGCCCAACGTGCTCTTGCCTCAAGGTGTACTGAAAGTGACAGGTTCCATGATCATCTCAGATCATCGATATTTCCAAAATAGATGAAATAATAGAACCATCTTAATCTATCTTTAACTTACTTTCAATATCTTTCAATCATTCACCTTCACTTGGAAGGTTCTTTTTGTGTCTCCCAAAACAGTTGGTGAAACGCCTGAGGCTGTGTCACTGCTCCGTGCAGCTTCAAAACTGATTCCGGACCAGCCTGGGCCAGAACTGGGAGACCTTCATTTGGGTTATCTAATTGATCTATGGATTGAAATGACCGAGCATTTCGCGCCTCTGAGGCAGCTGGGTGACATCTTCATGGCTCTGACCAGGCGACATGGGCACGGTGGAGGTCCAGTTGTTTCTTTAATGATCCCTCGAAACTTTAGATGTTACAATGATGATGATGATGATGGTGATGATGATGATGATGATGCTGCTGGTGATGATGATGATGATGATGATGCTGGTGATGATGATGATGACGACGACGACGACGACGACGACGATGATGATGATGCTGGTGATGATGATGATGATGACGACGACGACGACGACGACGACGATGATGATGCTGATGCTGATGCTGCTGCTGCTGATGATGATGATGCTGCTGCTGATGATGATGATGATGATGATGACGACGACGACGACGACGACGATGATGATGATGCTGGTGATGATGATGATGATGACGACGACGACGACGACGACGATGATGATGATGCTGATGCTGATGCTG
>Ga0126342_10020972_pt1 | contig 10935 bp, 6 predicted proteins | sample Cyp1metagenome_FD_92528 | JGI IMG/M metagenome (GOLD analysis project Ga0126342, IMG submission 92528) | Coral microbial communities from Lord Howe Island, Old Settlement Bay, Australia - Cyphastrea 1 metagenome | ecosystem: Host-associated > Invertebrates > Cnidaria > Coral ... | reverse complement strand
TATATGGTAAACTTGGGGGGTATCGCTTGCAGGAAACTGCTACATTTATATATATATATATATAATTCACAGAAATCAACGTCCAATTTGGGTATCGCTAATGTGGATATTAGAGAAATACAATGACATAAACCTTGAAAAGGGGTATCGCTAATTTGGGAAGGTCCCATCGCTTACCGTGTGTTTTTAACAATTTCCATCAATTTTCATAAACCAATGTCCGTCCAATACATATTTAGTATTGCCATGTATTGCCGGGGTTTTTGCGGTGGCTCATATATCTGTGTGTGCACCACCCCTTCTAGCACCAAATCAAAGGATTCAGCGATTGAATCAATGAGACATTGCGGGCTATTCCACAGGGCCCCCGGACGATTCCAAAAGCGCAGGTCGGGTGCCTGAAACAGGGATGGAAAGGGCCCAAAACAGCTCCGATGCGCAAAAGGGATGGAAATAGTGGGTGAATAATGATTAAAAGGGAGATCATAACAAGTAAGACATAGTTAAGAATCACACTGGCAAGAATAACAATAATATCATTCTCATCATCATCATAATCATCATCATCACCACCATCCTCATCATCATCAAGTCACAGTCACAGTCACATACTGTCTGCCTCGCACCAGAGGAATCATATGGGTAACCACGTGGTGACAACCTGAATATTGCAGGCGTCACATCTCAAAGGCATGTTGTACTTTTATTAGTAGTAGTAGCAGTAGTAGTAGTAGTTGTTGTTGTTGTCATTTTGTTTGGGATATCTCTCTCTCTCTATCGCTGTCAGGTTGCCAACAGCAACCAACTGTACGGCTGAAATCACGGCTGCCTGAAGGGAATTCATTCGAAAACCAGCTGTTTTTTTCTATACCCTCTGGTAAACAAACATAGCTATGGAAAATCACCATTTTTTATGGGAAAACTCACTTTCTGTTAGTTTACCAGAGGGTAAAATCCAGATTCCACAGATCGTAGAGTTTCCGAATGGTGGAAGAGGTCAAACCATCGAGAGATTCTCGGAGGCTTTTTCCAGAAATGGGGTAGCGGTGGTGCCCTGCTTTCAGACACACCCAGGAGGTCTGGCTCTACACACTGACAACGTTGAGATCAGTTTGGAAGTCTGAGTTAGGATTTGCGCAGTGTTTTTTTTCGCAACCTCGAGATACTGCACGTTTTGGAATCTATAGAAGGATACGGGATACAAAAACTACAAGACATGATCTTCGTTTGAAATGGTCCAATGGGTCCAATGGGTCCAATGGGTCCAATGGTCATGTCCAAAGTCAGAGAAGTGGAATGAAACATGACCCGGAAATCATTCTGTAGGCCAGGGCCCGAATAGAAAGGACATGTATCCGTATGTAAGTGGGATGTTATGATGTTACTATTCTATCTTTTTTGGAGTTGCTAAGAGGGGAAAAACAAAATAAAAAAAACAAAGTGGTTGGTGGGCTCAGTGGGCTCCATCCTTTAACAGACATCAGTGACATCAGGCAGTTGGGATCACCAGCAGAGCTCTTTTTCCCACATCGCATCATAGGACGTCTATTGCCGCGGCTTGCGGCAGCAGTCAAGGGGGAGCCCGGGGAGCTCAACGAGCTCAAGGAGCTCAATAGCCCTGGTATCCATATCCATCGCCTTGCTGATAGTTGTAGTCAGGCCCATAGCCACCTCCAAACTTTCCATAGCCACCACCCCAACCGCCTGTCATGATGGCAAAGATTGCAGTCAAAATGGGCACGAATCGGCAGAACATGGGGTGAGGTACTCCTGCGGTACAGACCTTCAACGACCTTCATATCTTCAATTGAATTCAGGAAAAACCTGCAGGTATAAGTTGCCCCTTAAACTGACACCATTTTTGGGATATGTTGTCACTGAATGATCACAGCTGATCAGTTCCAGTATTGGCTGGACAGCTGGTTCTATGAGCCCCCAAAGGCTTGCCCTGACTGAGGCCACTTCAAACGACACGAACCTGCTTCCCTTTCTCTGAAAATGAGGCATACCCCAAATCTAGTGTAGCCTTGCGGGTTCCCTATTCCATCATATCCCATGTGATTGGTATATGTACAGCGTGTGTGTGTGTGTGTGTCTCTGTGTGTGTCTCTGTGTGTGTGTCTCTGTGTGTGTGTCTCTGTGTGTGTGTCTCTGTGTGTGTGTCTCTGTGTGTGTGTGTCTCTGTGTGTGTGTCTCTGTGTGTGTCTCTGTGTGTGTGTCTCTGTGTGTGTGTCTCTGTCTGTGTGTCTCTGTCTGTGTGTCTCTGTGTGTGTGTCTCTGTCTGTCTCTGTGTGTCTGTGTGTGTCTGTGTCTGTGTGTGTCTGTGTGTCTGTGTGTGTCTGTGTGTGTCTGTGTGTGTGTGTCTGTGTGTGTGTGTCTGTGTGTGTGTTTTTTACAACCTCAAAACAACACATGTAACGTGTCGGCAGGCGAGCTCGCACAGCACCATTGTAGTGCCGGCCATAGCATATGTGGATTTTGACGTCCGCCACACATTGCCATGGGCTTACCCAAACCAGGTTCCGAAGAACTACAAAAAAGGAGAAATGCAAAAGGACCATGCTCATGCAGCAGTACAGGTAGTTGTTAGTAAAGTGCAAAGGCATGGTACCAAAAGTCAATGTACAAGGACAGTGAAGAAACGCTAGAAAAAGGTGAGAAAAAAGTCTCTCAGTAGCATCCGCCAGGGCTGCAGCTGCAAAAGCGCTCGCAAGGATCCGCACAGCAGCCTCAGCAACGCCACAGCTGCGCAGCAGCAAAGGCACAGGCCAGCAGCCATCGAAGATGCTGCATCCATAGGCAGCCCAGCGCATCCAGCAGCAGCGCAATGCACTGCACAGGTGCAAGGAAGCCGCACTAATGCATGCAAGGTGCAAAATGCAAAAGACAAGCTAAGGTCCACCCAGCTGTCACCAGTCCAATGACAGAAAAATTTCATTGAAAATCACAGTCAAAAAGAGCCAGTGAAAAGCATCTGTCCATAGACCCTAGGATGTGCCATCGCCATCCACCATTCCATCATCCACGTCCCGTGCAATGGTGCTGAAGCTACGGAAGAGTCTGGGATCTTCCTGGTCCATAGTCCTGGCAGTGAGTTCAGACGGACGCACAAGCCAGTACATCACACTGTTTCTCAAAACTGTATCGGGGAGTGTTTTTGTTTGGTCTGGTGGCCGTCCATCTTCGTATATCATCCATTGTTTCTGATATCTCAAGGCCACTCTGTAGTGACCCGCAAGAGGGGATGTGCCCAGGTGATAGATGATGGCACAGATTTCCAGGGAATCAAAAATCACATCACCTTCCCAATTGCTGAAAAATGGAAAACGAATGATGTTGTCGGCAATGTCAATCAATGGCTGGCATTTTGCACGTGTCTCTGGGTTGAATCTGTCAATTTGTAAGATGAGTTGGTAACCCACCTCCTCAGCTGCTCGGCAAAGACCTTGCATGTCATGCCACATGTCTACAAGGGATTGAAGTGATGAAGAGTCCGCTGTGTGGTCAACATAGGCAAGCTTGATAGGTGAGAAACGCATACCTTTTTCTGATGGCAGGAGGTTTTCCCCAAACGCCAGTCTCCCTGGCTTCGTCGCCCATTCGCAGTGGAGAAATTGTGGTTGCATGACATGAAGCAAATAAGTTGCAAATTCGCACACATCATGTTGATTCCGGAATGACTCCACTGACCAGTCCCCTAAAAGTAACCACACAAAAGGACTAAAATTTGGAAGGTCCATCGGCAAGTGGTTCGCAAGGAAAATGTTGCGGAGCAGCTCGAAACCATGAACCCACTGAGAAGGGTCATTTCCATTTGCAAGCAGCGTCAACCAAGCAAGGCTGATGATCACCACATTGGCAAAGCAGGCCGTGCCAGTGCTGTTCATGAAGATGGGAATGCACGTCACATGTGTTTCTGTAGTTGCTTGGCTAGTGGTGTACGCTCCAATCCCTGAGGTCGCAGGCGTACTTGCACTAGCTGCCAAGAACTGTGAAAGGCCAGGCGGGCCACTTCGTGCCACAGCTCCGGTGAGTTGCGGAGCCCCACCGTCCAGATCCATGGAAGTGCCTGATTTGACTCCTTTCCATCCACTGGCTTCTTCAGGCTGTGGAAGCGGAGTGTCACCCGATGATCCTCGGCCATCAGCCGCAGTATGTTCTGTAGGCTGCGGTGGACTTCCTGGATGGGTAGACCAGGTTGCTCTGTGGGCTCCAGGCATTTGCGCTGATGGCTCCAACGCAGGAACGGCATTGTCCTGTTGTTGTCGTCCTTCACAAGGTTGTAGGATTTGCAATCCCGGAACAGTTCCTCGGTGGGCGTTGCCGCCATCAATTTCTGAAGTCTCCTGTCCAACTCCTGGATCATGGTCTGGGCCAACAAGTGTCGGAGCGGGACAGATTTCTCCGTCTGCTGGTGCCATGTTTTGCTTGTTTCCAACATCAAGGGAAGAATGCTCCCTTGGCCAGGGGCCAAGTGGAGCAAGAATTGGCTCTCCTGGAGGAGGCTGTTGATGGTGTCCTCGTGCCTCATGACCAGGCGACATAACGTTCCCAAGACTGCATTCGGTACCATGGTTGAAGCAGAACTGGAGGGTCCTTTCCGGTCTGTCCGTGGACGCTTGGAGTCTCTGTTGGCCGGAGCTGCTATGCCCAAGGCTGCCATCTGGTCGGCTGTCAAAAGATTGCCCCAGATCTTGGTAGCCGCATCGATGCCTTCCGAGGCCTCTGATGCCGTATCCATTGAGAAGGAAGACGGCTAAATTGAGAAGGGCAGGGCACTGCGTAGCATGCTGCTTGAGGCCACAGAATTGGCATGGGTCTGCGCAACGCAGGAGCAATCGTCTGTAGCACATGTAGGTTTGGAATTGTAGAAAGTTGTGTTCACTGTGAAGATGTTGGATCATGTGTTGATGGATGAAAAACGCTTTGCCACACAAAAGACACTTCGATGTCAAACAATCTGCAAGCATACCATCTTCAATCAATTGGAGTCCACATTGCGCTGTCAGCTCAAGGGACGTTCCAAAGGTTTCTGAGGTGCTGACGTTGAATTGCCACATCTTCAGGGCATGTTGCTGGTGCGTCTCCGCAATCTTTTCCTGAGAGGCCCAGGTCAGAGGCTGCAATGCCGGACTGGACCATTTGGGATGCATCAGCAAAAGCGCCAGCTGACAAATCATGGGACACTTCTGCAAATGTGCATGAGGATCCACGCACAGCTCATCCTCAGCATTCAGGTAGGACGGTAGCAGATCATTGCACCAGTCACAGCGTTCTTCGGCAAGGCTCATATCTGCAAAGACTGTACTGAGCTGATGTGTGATGTATTTCAGTTTGTCTGCAGTAATCTGATGTCTGACCACCAGATGAGCCTGGATGTGATGTAGATCCACCTGTTCCTGACAAATCAAGCATCGTGTGGCCAACATTCCCAGAAGGGTCGAATCGTCCCACAACTGATGAAAATTGCGTGTAATCATCGCCATTGCAATCTTCTGAAGGTCTGCACAGGGAAGCATGTCGGCCAGGAGCACCATCAGCTCATGAGAGGAGAAGGGCCAGGGAATGACCACCTGCCAGTTGAACGAGGCCACAATGATGGCAAGCTGAGTCAGGCCAACACATTCGTGGTGCAATGTCCCCCAGCCCGGTGAAGGGTTACAGAAACAACCCATTTCCATAAACATGCTCCATTGAAACATCTCTTTCAAGTAGAGACTTTCCTGCAGGTGCACCGGGTGTGCGGCATGAAGGTGCAGTCTCAGATCTTCAGCATTGTCGCCAGAATACCCACAAACCTGGCAGTGCATCGTGAGATTCATCTTCAGTGCACTTCGACAATAAAGGTTCTGCACTAGGCCCAACCAAAGCAGTGGTTCAATCTGCTCTACCACGCTGAGGATCACGTCCGGAGGCTCTGCAAGCAGCTGTGGCGCCAACTGACATTCTTGGTCAAGCCTGAGCAATGCAAACTGTAGATATACCAGACAGATGTGCTTGGTGTACGATGGAGGAATGCACACACATCCATATTGGGGTTTCCACTGTCGATCCATGCCAAGAGCTCTCTGTTCACAAGCATGCCACATAGTCGCATGGTTTTGTTTGAAATGTCGATGTAATTCACGTTTGCCCACGTACTGTTTTTGGCACTTGATGCACCTGGTGGACAAGAAGTGCTGAATGTCCTCCTGGAGCAAGAGGTCTTCGCATTTGTTGGCCAAGACCGCCTGATGAATCAGGCACTGCAAGTCAATGTCTTGAGCAGGTACATTTTCCACAGCCTCCTCTGCTCGATGGTATCGGCGTTCATGCTGAAGAAGGCCATGTCGTGTCGTATATGCCTTACCACAATGCTTGCAGACCAGGGAGGATGTGGTTCTGGCAGCTTCATGTCCATCTTTGGTAAGCAACAGCGCCATCTGACGTACAATGTGACATTTGTGGTACTGTTTGAATGATGTACCGCACAATCGACATGGGCTATCATGCTCAAGATGTGGAAGCAGTAACTCATTGACCGCCTCGTGGCGTTGATATTCGACTGAATGTTCTCTTTGCCAATGCATGTGAAGACCCTTGACTGTGATACTGAAAAAGGAGCACAAGACACATCTGTGTTGGAAATAGGCCAAAATAGCCTGGTCATTGGCTAAGGCCTGGAGTTGTTGGCCACGAGCGTACTGAAGCATCTCCTGTACGCGGACACGATGTTCCACTTCTTCAATGTCCTGCGCCGGAGCCATGCAAACAAATTGTACATGATATGCCAAACTGTGATGTGTTGTGAATTGCATCTGACATCTGCTGCAGGTGGGTACCCCTCCAACACGATCTGAATGAGTGTAAGATCGAATCGCACCTGATCTGTCGCCATGTGTTTCCGTCTGATGCTTCCTCAATTGAGCCATCGACACAAAAGGAATGAAGCACTCTGGGCAGATCATCTGGGAGTCAGGCAGGGTCAGCGACTGCTGCAGATGTCGTTGACGCAGGTGATACCACGTGGTCGTCAGTACCTGCATTTGATTGTCATAATCCACGATGTTATCTCTCAGGAGAATATCATTGGAAAATAACTGATTTCTGCGATGAAATTCACGTACCTGAGCGTCTTGGCAAAATGCCACCAATTGGAGCAGCGGGTCCGTCAGATGAAAGGTCTCCAGAAATGTTTGATGTGTCTGTAATGTTAAGTGAGTGGGAGCACGAAAAATTCTGCGCAACTGTTTGAAACATGCAATGTCAATCAGTGCAACAGTTTGTGGTGTGAATCCCACAGCCATAAGACTGTATCTTAACGTGGTAAAGACACATTGTTTCCAGAGTTGATACTTCTGGTGGCCTCTAAGTCCTTTGGTTGTATGGAGCCAACGGTGTAGCTGCTGGCCAGTCTTTTCGCTGGCTTTGATTCGAGCCAAGGTAGTGGCACGTTCAAAGTTGTAGTAGCAAACCGTTGCACCCAGGTACTGAAAATGTTTGACCAAACGGATGTATGTGGTCTGTCCAGATCTTCTGGGAATTTTTAAAAAGGCTCCATTGGATGTTTTCATGATGTGTTGCTTCTGCGTTTTGGCCACGGCTGTACCAACAAGGCGCAGGATAGCGTAGGTTTTCTCCAAATTGATAGTCAGTTGCGCTGCCTCAAGCAGATCCAAGGTAGATCCAATCTTTTGGACAATCTGCACGAATTGCGCAGGTGACGTCACCACCTCATGCATGCAACCGTCATCAGCATACATCGTAATGCAATCATACAGCCAACTTTCATCAATAGTGTGTCCACAATCCAACAGGATTTCAGTGATGTAAGCCGCCCACAAGGTCGGAGCAGCTTTACACCCTTGTCTGATCCCACGCGATGTGCCCAATTGTCGAGTCTGGCCACGATGTTGAAACGAAAAACTGGTATCAAAATAAATTGCATTCAAGAAGTCAAGCAACTGGGAAGGAACACCAAAATTGGATAAGCACCTGAACAATTTACCTCTCGGAACCATGTCAAAGGCCTTCGACAGGTCAAGGGTCACCATGAGGCCACCTTCCAATGGACCAGGGTGTAAACCCAATGCCAACTGTTGCAAGGGAAATCGATGTGATTGACAAATGGTTCGAACAGCATCACAATGCCTAAAAACACGAACGAGTGCATCAGCTGTGCCACGGCCTGGAAGGTAGGCGTACTGTGGTACTGAACACAATGTAGCTCCTATCGTGTCAAACAAATGTGAGGCCAATGTACCAAGCAGGGCCTTGCCGCAAGGTTCCAACAAGGTTATAGGTCTGAGGTCCTGCGGTGCATGAGATCGTCTGGTATGCTTTGGGAGGAGACAAAGGCAACCCATGGTCCATTGCCTCGGCAATGTCATCTGTTCACTTCCAGTGCAAAAATACTCCTGTAGGTAAGGGGCAAGCACATCAGCTGCACTGTGCCAAAATGGCGCTGGTGCGAAGCCAGGTGCCAAAGCCTTCAGGGCAGGGAGATCAAGAAGACCCTGCTGGAATTCCGATTCAGTGAAAGGCCAAGTAAAAGGTTTGCACATCAGTGCTGCCTCTGGGTCATAGTACAATTCCATGAGCCACTCCTGGATCCTGTCAGCCGCATCATGAGGATTCAAGATTGTGCCAGTTTTGTCACGGATTTGAATCTTTCTGAATGGTTGTTTTGGTGCCAATTCTCTGATCGCCTGGTACATCCGAAAGTGATCCTTGGCCGCCTCAGCTCTGCCTGCAGCTTGAAAAATTTTGTTCAAACGTTGTTTACGGGCAGTAGCTGATGTCAGTCTCATCTGTTTGCGAGCACGTTGTCTGTGATGTACATGAAACCAGGCCTTAAAGAGATTTCCCAAGTCAGGATGTCGGAGATCTCGTAGATGTTGACTGTGAGCCTGGAAAAGCTGAAATGGTGTGATGTCAAACCTATGAACTGCCTCTCTTCTCTGATGTGCCTGTGGTGCCGGAAAGGAGTTCAATGCATTGTGAACATGTTCAAAACGATTGCCGTCTTGTGGAAGGGCCAAGATGGAGGCCTTGATGTCATTCTGAAGTTTCACAACTGCCTCTGGATTCTGTGTCCATTGTCGATGGAGTTCGAGCCTCTGTGATCTGGTCCATCCCGTTGAGGTTTCTGAAAAATTCTGATGCCACACCTTCAGTAGAGAAGCAATCTGAGGTATGTGATGTGCTCCAGAATCGCAGTTCAACGGAAAATCACAGAGATATTGTACATGTTTCGAAGTCGCATCTGAATGGTGCCGTCGGCAAATCACAAAATCAATCCTAGATGACTGTTCTCCAAAAATGTAGGTTGGTCCCAAAAGAGCATCCCAGGTGTTGACCGCAGTCAAATCAAACTGTTGCAAAAGATTGTGAAAAGTAGATGCATCTGTATGTTTGGGTCCCCCACAGCGTCCAGTTTTCCAAGAATAGGATTCCATACCCACAGCCGTCGATGTACACCCCAGTGTCGTATTCCAGTCTCCCATGAGCGTAAGATGATTGCGCTTGGGAATGTGGGTCAGCAAAGTCTGAAGTTCCGTCCAGATTAGATGTCTATCTTCCATGCGATCACGTGCATGAATGTGTTGATAGATATTGATAAAGTCCAGATCTTTGTCATGTCCATGGATCCGAATGTGCATGAGACGGCCTGGAACAATTTCATGCCAAGACAAGTCGTGTACTTGACATAGAGCTTTGGAGACAAGGCAGAGCAATCCAGCACGTCCATCTCCAATGCCACTGTGCATGGCGTAGTAGTGCTCCATGAGCCATTCATTCGTATGTCGCCAATGCGTTTCCTGGATCATGATCACATCCAATCTCTGACATTCTATCCACTGCTGAAAGAAATCCCATCCAGAAGGAGATAAACCACTGCTGTTCTAATTGAAGCAGGTGATTCGTTTTCGTTTCAGTTTTGTGTTGTGAGTGATATTCAATTTTTGAGGGACATCATGAATGGTGCCTCTGTAGGATGTACCCAGTTGTTGTGCAGTGCAAAAACGACCCTTGTATAATGTAAATCCATGAGTTTCAGCCCTTCGGATTGCTCTTTTGTAGCTGCGTTTCTTGATACACTGACTTGTGTTGGTTTGGGTTTGCTCTAAAGCATACTGGAGCTCCTCAACATGTTCTTTCGCGGGAGTCCGTACAGGTACCCCCGCTCTCACGCCGTCCATGTTGCCGGCGCAACCCTCACTCCCCTGCACGCTTGTTGTGATGGCCAGAATGGTCACAAATGAAAACCAAAGCATCCACCAAACACTTCTGTTGCGCGTAGCTCGGACTTGGGACCGAGATGTTGTCAAGGTCTGCGATCTGGATTCCGCAAAACAAGCAAAATAAGTGCTCCAACCGTCCCCACTGTTCTGTGAAAATAAGAAAATGTGCAGGAAGGTGAGAGTCAAACCAGTGCTAAAGGGCACGTTGTCCAGCAGTAGCACCAGTAATATGCTCAAAGTGATCCAGTGACAATGATTGCAGTGCAATTGATCAGGATATGAAGGGCCAGTGTGCCAATAGGGAGCCCACCCCATATACAATCCAGTCACCTAAGATCAGGGAAGCGAAAAACCAGAAGAAAAATGAAGATGCCCAATCGCCAAGGTTGCCGTCAGCAGCACAGCGCAATGTCAATGCCGCTGCAACAGCGCGCCCACCAAGCCGCCGCTGCCACAGCAACGCACCCCAATGGATGGCAAAGCCAAGGGGGCCACCAAGCTGCAAAGTGCTCCGTGCCAGCGAACAAGTACACACACGTGGGCACCGCAAGAACTACTAGGTGTCACAGGACCCTTGACCCCACAGGAGCTTGTGTGTGTGTGTCTGTGTGTCTGTGTGTCTGTGTGTCTGTGTGTCTGTGTGTCTGTGTGTCTGTGTGTCTGTGTGTCTGTGTGTCTGTGTGTCTGTGTGTCTGTGTGTCTGTGTGTCTGT
>Ga0126342_10020971_pt1 | contig 10935 bp, 11 predicted proteins | sample Cyp1metagenome_FD_92528 | JGI IMG/M metagenome (GOLD analysis project Ga0126342, IMG submission 92528) | Coral microbial communities from Lord Howe Island, Old Settlement Bay, Australia - Cyphastrea 1 metagenome | ecosystem: Host-associated > Invertebrates > Cnidaria > Coral ... | reverse complement strand
CCGAGAGAGTACAAGCACAAGGAAACCAGTTCCATTTTCATGTGAAATCACATGAACGTTTCTGCACAGAACTCCTGTGTGACCGTGTGCAGGCCCTGGTTCAAAACAATAGTGTCCGAGCATCGCCGTTCTTTTCGCAAAAGCTGCTAGTACCGAAATTTGCTGTGTGAGAGGGAATGTGCACTAAGTAGAGCTTTACATGTGCTTGTTCATGTGTGTTTTACTGTATGTGTAAACCCGCAACACACCTGGTTCAAGTGCACATTCACGACACAGCATCATTCTTGGCTTCTGGGCAATTCATTTGCCCACCCTCCCTCACCTGTGATCTTTGAATTTTATCATTCACGTTTATTATCGTCATGGACAGTTTTGCTGCTTTCACTCATAAGAGGGATCTGGTTTGGCATTTCGTACAGCCCACTGCTCGACCCAGGGGTTCAATTTGAACTCAAAGTGCATCAGGCCTAATTATATTTTTGTTTGGAATCATCTCTTTAATCTCTTTTATCATTTCGCTGTGCTTTATTCCTTCTACAGTTGACGGTTTATTGAAGTCTAAGACTTCATGCAGCGGTCTTTAAATCTATCCATTAAAGGATGGGTTTGCTAACATGATGCAGAAACAACTGCATTAAGCAGCACTGGAAAAAGGAAAGCTGCTAATACCGAAATTTGCTGTGTGAGAGGGAATGTGCACTAAGTAGAACTGGAAGCTGAAACGTTGAGCAGTAAGCAGGCTCAGCCTTCGTGGGCGTATGCAATTTGCAGATACGCAATTGTTAAGGATCGCCTTTTCCTTGGACTTTTTGCAAAGCTGCTAAAGCAGAACATACCCAGGGAGGTCAGAGCCGCCGAAACCCTTAATGCAGTTGTTTTCACTGATGCATGTTACGAGAGGAACAGCGTTGATTGGCCTTGTGGAATAGACGGGGTGTTTTTCTTTCAGCAAGAGGTTTGCTTCTTTTCATTGAAGGTGAATGCAGCTGCGAGAGAGGCGCTTGGAGAATAGGTCAAAAAACAAATTATCTTTGAGGCGGAGGCGCTGGCTGCAGTCATTGCATTTCGTCTTTAGTTGCCACGCTTCACCAACAGAAGATGTATCTTGTTTGTAGGCAACGAAGGTACTAAGTTTTCTTTGCTGCGTGGCCCATCTGACAACTTGGTCGTCGATTTTTTGGCGGAGCATTTTGTGGAACTTGGAGCATCCATGCACGCTTTCACTTGGTTAGCGAGAGTGCCATCCAGCTGCAATGTGGCCGATGCACCGTCCAGGGGTGACACCAGTGGAAAACTTCATTGCAATGCTACAGGTGTTTCAGCTGAAGCGAATGTCATTTTCATGGATTTGGTGTCGCAGTTGGAGAAGTTGGGGAAGAGCGGCTGCGCACCATTCCCATGTGTCAAAAAGAAGTGATTGCTTGCTTCAGCTTGAATGTGGTTTGATGAAGAAATTGTTGCCATTTTTGACAAGAGCTTCTGACAGCAAATGCAACTCGCCGTGTTGCAAACATTCACCTCAAGTGGCGGGTGGGCGGGTTTTAGCACCTCGCTTGATTTCTTCCAATCACCCACCGCCATCCCCAAGCACCACTTGGTCACTTAGAGGTTCCAATGTTGCCTAACCCAACAACAGCCGACGGAGCGGCTGCGCACCATTCCCATGTGTCAAAAAGAAGTGATTGCTTGCTTCAGCTTGAATGTGGTTTGATGAAGAAAACAGGAATACATTGCGCTCACAGATGTTCAGTTTGATTTCGTGTTTCAATGTTTTTCAGGACGCCATGGTTTGTCAAAAAAGTATTGGTTTGGACATGGTTTTTGATTTGGTCGATTTTTTTCAATTAAGTATGTTTGTATTTTTTCGTTTTCTTTTGGACCATGGTTTTGTTATGTTGTTTTTTAAACCAAGCAACATTAATGCGGGGAAACGACCAGTGCAGTAGGGGTTTCATAATCCATAGGTTTTGCCAATGTGGATTTTACTTTGTTTTTTTCTTTAGTTTTTGGTTCAGAAACAAACGGGTTTAGCCTTCACAGAATCATCAAATTGACAGGAAATGTGTGGTACCAACAGCAACATGGAAGGGCCATAAACATACCCAAAATATCAGAAACAAATGTCAAAAACAAATGCCCAATAAAGAACCAAAACAAACAATACCGATTCAAACAACAAAAATTCACCTTACATCAACAACAGCAACAACAATCATCAGAATACAATGCAAGTCAAATCATTTTTTTGTGACATCTCCAGCATGAACCATTACAGAAAGGATGCTGTGCACCACAAGGTTCTTACAGTGTATGGTCATTTGATTCAATTGCATTGCAACAATGCACCATTAGTGACTTGTTCCACATGCACCGTGGATTTTTGCAGAGTGCTTCTTGGCTTTGAGGGTTAGCAAACCAGTAACTGTTGCGTTGGTGGACACTGTTCCTTGGAAGGGGTGGATTGAATTGACCGAGGCTGGATACGGAGGCACAAGCGGATCCTTGGATTGAAGTAATGAATGATTGCACCCGCCTGCAATGGTTTATTTTGTCGTGCAATGTTTGCGTTACCGTGCTAGTGTTCTTGTCATGTCTCTACATGACCAGAATAAGGCACTATGTAATACCAATTATGCACAGTGTTTATTGCAGTTTTGAATAAATTTTGATTTGCAAATGTTTGTCTATGATTTCCTTGGCCCAGTTTTTGTGTCAATGTTGACATTTTGCGATGGCACTTGTATGTTTCTTGTGTCTTGGGGCTGCAATTTCCGAGGTGAACCAGAACATTTGACAAATTTACGGGTTGCTTTGGAGAAAGAGGAGGCAGGCGCCAATTTTTGGGCAATGGTAATAATAATGTCATGGTCACAAAAAGTATGATTTGTACATAAAATGAACTGCATTATCATTCAATTGAAAAAATGAAATGTGTTGGTTACTTTTGCACGTGTAGGCTCTCTTGTTAGAACCTGCCAAATCATCCAAATTATCAGGGTTGCTCCAACCCATTATGGGTGAATGGTAGCCACAAGGGGGGTATTCTAAATCTTGATTTACCCCCTTGTACTTAGGGTGTTTGGAGCAACCCTTACTATTGTGTGACCTTCCATGCGTGTTGCCTAGCACATGTTTGTCAGAGGGGCATCAGGTCAATCTTGGTGAACTCAATACGATCACCACAATGGTAGATATTTACTAAAGATATGGTCACCTCTCTTTGTTACAAGTCTACATGAGTAGAAATTCTCCAAATCCCTAAGACAGGATATGACCGGATGTTTAAAATCTCAAAACAACGCGTCCTACGGGGATGATGGGACGATGCCGCAGGAGCAGCTACGACATCTCCGACAGCAGCGCTTGCAGCTGGAGAGTTCCAAGGTGACGATTTGCTATCAAAATGGAGTCCAACAACAATCTAAACGTTTCTAAACCAACAGAAATTTATTTATCAGTGGTTGACATTACAATTTCATACAATTTCGACTATGTATCAAACATGTATTTAAATAGATAGACCCAGAGGATATTTGAAGGTTGGGACCTGCGTTGGATCTATTAAGCTCCCTCTCTCTCTCTATGACTTAGTTTGCACCTCTGGCGTGGACGATTCGCATGCACAATTTGACTTATTTTTTGGTTACATTAACATTCCATTTTTTTTCTTGAATTTGGACTTTGCCCCCTGGATTTCAAAAACTTCATCTCGTCCTTTTTACAATTGAAGACCCACTCATTCCTGGAAAATCTAGATTCAACTTGTTTTATGCCGGTAACTCCTACAACATTGCTCTTTCTAAATGCCAAACATGCACACAAGAGATTCTTTTTGCCTTGGTTCATGATGAATTTGAAATGGGGATGGGACCTTATGCCCGATCCAGGGAATGACTTTTAATGATAAGTGATGTTTGGTGGTGACTGCCAGACTCACCTAACACGTTTCTGCACCAAAAAAAAGGTGGCTGAACTATGGCCAAAAGCTTTCAGGCACAACAACCTCCTTTTGCTCCAGATTTGCCTTGCGATGCTCCAGATGACATGGCCATGAAGGTGGGGAAACGCCCAAAATGTCCCTGCATTGTCCCAGATCCGACTTTTGGAATCTCCTGCATCTCCGAAAGGCCTTGGCCGAGCATGAGGAGCCTCCTCCGGCCATGCTACATCGGTCGCTTAGCCATATCATTTCGAAGCGCTAAATGTATCTAAATCATGTTTGCATGGCAACTGCATGGATGAAGAGGGTGAAATTTTTGGGGCCATTTGTTTGGCTGATTGGGGCCGTAACGACATTTTCCTGAGCAAATTGATCCAGAGATTTTTTCAACAAAACCCAGGCTTGGTGTGGCAGTCATGCTGCTTCTTGAGGCTCAGTGATCTCGTGGGTGTCATCTTTCTTATGTTCAAAAACAAATGGGTATGGGTCAAACATGAGGTACCAATGGACCCTCAAAATTGGCAAGTTTTCGTAGTAAATCATGTATTTGTTTGGGTAAATCATTTTGAATCTTGACCCATACCATCCCATACCCAAATGAGGACTTGATGCGAAGTCTGCTTGTTTCGCACGTAGCTTCTCCCGAGTTTCATTTTGGATGGGCAGCCCGGCCCTGTGTCGTGTCTCAGGCACCATTCTTGGTGGATTTGGGGGATCATCCGCTGCCATCGCGGGTTCCATGGCGAAACCTGCAAGTTCTCCTGCGCAAGGAGAAGGTGACCATTCCAAACAAGGACATTTTTCTTGGAATTTTGGAGGGGACTGGTGGGATATGTTTGCTGATCTACTCGAGGTAGAGTCTGGAGTTTCTCTTGAAACTATATATTTGGATTGGCAGTGTTTGCTTCCTTTGTTGGGATGGGAGAGTAAGCCGAGTTCAAGGAAATCTGGAGTGCCCTGCCAGGATGAACATTCGCAAATGAAGGAAATCCTTGCAGCTTTGCAAAAAGGGCCTTTCAACCAGCGCCTTGCTCTCCATTTGAAGAGAATACTTGGCGGTGATCCCCCAGTGACGCGGTCCGAAGTTCTGGAACTTGATCCAAAATGTGTCGTTCTCTTCGACTGGGTCACGAATTTGGTAGCGCCTCTTCTTGGTGGGAGCCAAGCCCCCGAAATTTTGGAAGTCCCAGAACTCCCAGAGCAACGAGAAAGTGCTTCTGTGGCTGTGGGAGAACAAGAGAAGAAGGTGGCCCAGCTACGCCGGAAGTTACGTGAAACAATTCGTTCCCAGCAAGCTGCTGCTGAGTTCGCAGCGCAGAACAAGCCTGGAAATGTTGAGATGGACACCCAGTGTGTAGACCCGGTACGCAATGGGCACAGCAACGGCCAAGGTCGCCAAGGTGGGGCCGAGGAAAACGAGGTGCTTGGAAAGAAGGTCTCCAAGAGGGAACTTCTGGAGTTGGAGGTCACAGGGCAGAAATCTCTCCAATACCGTTTGGAAGAGGTCACAATTCCTTCTACCCAGGAGGCCATACTGCAATCTCTGGTTAAGATCTTGATGGAACCGCGAGGAATGCATCGGCATTTGGAGGTTGTTGGTCATTGTGAGGACAGCTCTTGTCCAAAGATGTTCGACCTTATCAGCTCTCAGAGTTTCATGCGACCGGGGTATGGTGTATTCCCAGCATGTGCTAAGCATCACATGCTTGTATTCTATTTTGCTGTAGCTGTTTGTGCCGTGCAGAATCACACCCAGGTATGGATATTTTGGTCCTGATGAGGCGCCCAAATCATAAGAATCCCAGAATCCCATGGCGTTTCATTCAGATCCATTGTCGAAATCCATCCCAAAGCAACTTCGAATCAGGACCGCGAGTCTGATGACGTGGCCCAACGCCGTGCAGAGGCTGCTACTCAGTGGCTACTTGAGGCTTGGCTTTGATAATTCATCAATGATCACACAGTTCTTGTGACGTTCCCCCTTCTCTGGCCGCAGATGTTCCCTGGTCAGGCGGGTATCCCTGCCGAGCGGATGACGGTTTCCTGGGAGGTGGGTGGTCCAGCCCTCTGTCGTCGCACGGACTTTCGATTGCTGGACAAAGCCGGCAGCGAGCTGGAAATGCGGCAGAAAGCAGAGGAACTGATGAGGCGTCTTTTTACAGGTCAGCTGAGTCAGCCAGATCAACCAGAGAATGGACACCATCAACCTTCCAACATTTCCAACAGCCTCGAAGACTCTTCTGACCGCGATCTCTCGAAGTCTGGAGAAGCTGATGTGAAGGTACCGGCTGGTCCAGCAGAGGTCCATGCCGACGAAGTGGAAAAACAGAAGGGGTCTCCAACAGTGAGCTTGGAAGTATCTGGAGAACAGGTACGTTTGGTCTTCAAGAAGGCGGGATACTTGCCGCCTAAGAACCCCTGATGGGGGAAGCAAGAAACAGTTTTTGTGTTCATAATTCATAACTCATAACCACAACCCATCGAATCTGTCAGGGTTGGTCGAAGAGTCTTTCAGCGTTCCGCCAGGAGGGGCTCTCGCCCCAAGATGCACTCCTGGACGTGGGCGCAAAGGTGGTGCGACTTGCAAGCTTGTCCGGTAGCTGGCCACAGAAGGAGGTGCGGCTCCAACTCTGATCTGCAACCAAGGATCAGAGTCTGCTTAAATTTTGCGGACGATCTATGATTTATGATATTTATGTAATTTATGCATGCTATATATATATATTATATTGTTTGTATATGTTTGTAGTACAATTATTATACAACTATATTGTACTATATATATATCATTATACATACGCATGCAATTAGATTCTGCAAACAAAACACCGTGGTGATCGTATTGTTCCGAGCGCGAAGCGAGCCGAATTCGCCAACTCTTTCTCAGGTCACCTTGCCCTTTGACGTCCAGCCAGAAGAGCCAGCAGCACCTCGACTTAGCCAAGTCTTTGTGTTAGGAATCCGATGGGAAACAGAGCATACAGAGCTTGCTTTGCACCTTTGGTTTTATGAGAATACACTACACCTTTTTTTTACTCATTGATGTTTGATGTCACCCCTTCAGACAATGAAGAATATTCCTTAAGAAGAAACATGGACGATCAGTGGATGACTATAAGTATGAACATAACTGTCGCGGTAGTACTAACCATTCATATCTCTTCATCTGTGAGTCTACACTTTTTCAGCAAGCGCAGTTGCTCACCAAGGCCAAGTTCTCGCGTAGAGCAGGCTGGTTGTCCATGGGCCATTGAAGATATTGAAGAACCTTGACAAATCATGAACATTTTCATGGTTCTATTCATGGCTGATTGCGCATTCATGGTACAAAAACCCAAATCATCATATGAATTATATAATGGTTCTTATTCATTAATTCTGTTTGGAAGACATATGGATGTTTCTGAATTTCTTGGATTTCTGAAGAGTCCAAACCCGCGACAGGCACTTTGACACTTACGCTGGCAGCTGCGAAGTGAAAAGTCAGTCGGGCTGGAGAGCGGAGAGCATTTTGCCGACCTTCATAAGACTATTAGTATCTATTAGCTGCCTGATACATTATAATATTAGTTATTAGTATCCATAATATTAGGATAAGAGATACTAGTAATATTGTGATGATTTTCTTTTTTGTTGATGACTGGTAGCTGACTCAACTATCACACTCAGCCAATGGAAAGATATGGAAAGCAGCATCGACCGCAGCATCGATGTCAAGCACGATACAGAGATCCTTCTGACGTTGGAAGAAGCCTCCCTCTCTCAAAACTGTATGTTGAAAGCTCAGACTGGTGAACTCGCATGCCTAGCTTTTATGAAATAGCAATTCTATACAGGGATTCTGGAATAAAGTTCCACAAAATGCCACCGCAACGTCAAGCGCAAGAAACAGGCACTCCCCCACATTTAAAGTCTTGTGCATTTCAATGCAACCATTCTTGCCAAGTGGACCCATGCTGATCGCCAATGATACTGGATTTGGGCATCTTTGTTGCAAGCAAAGGGATTTGGTGCCATGCCTCTCATGGAGGAAAAGATATGTTTGAAGAGGAAGATGGCAAATGGCAATTATGATTTGTCAGCATGCTGCAATTGGGGCATGTTCGCTTGAATAGACACAACTTGAAAGCACGTCTTACGCTGCATGAAGTGAGCATACATGAGTCTGAATATAGTGCGCCCCAAAATCTAAAACTAACCGTCACTAACTACCCAAATATCATTCAAGTCTAATTATATCATATGATATCCCCAACAGATCCACAGTAGATCTTTATGGTTTGTCCCTGAGATCAAGGTAGATAGACCCCCACATAAAACTAACTGTTGGGGACGTTATTAATATATATATATCTATATCTACAACATGTATATATATATATTATATATATATAATGCAAACATATATATATATAATGTGCATATATATATATATAATATCATGTACATAATATGTATATAAATATATACATGTACATATCCATACATCCATACATCCATACGTCCGTACGTCCGTACGTATGTACATACCTACGTAGGTACGTAGGTACGTAGGTACGTAGGTACGTAGGTACGTACGTACGTACGTACATATTAAATATTATGTACGTGCAAACTATAGATATGTATAGATCTTGTGTACAGCAAATATCCCCTATGGATGGTTAAAAGTGGTTCATGTGGTTCATATTCCCATAAAATCTCCATGAATTGCGGTCAGGCGAAGCTCGTCCACGAACGGAGGTCATCGCGACCACCTGGAAGAGGCGGAAGTTGGCAGACGAACTGTGGCCCCATATGCCGGATCCAGTTGACGATTTTATTGTGTTGTTGTATGTTCATATATGTTGTCAATAGTGTTTAATATGTTTTATCAAGTTTTATCATTTTTTTTTAACATTGGGTTTGATAGGTTCCGATATGCTTTTGAAAGGTTGTACAGCTTTATATGGTTTGATATTGAGCGGTTTTGAGATGTTTTTTACATGTTTTCATAGCTTGTAATATCTTTGGATATGTTCTGACACGGTTCAATAGGTTTTATACAATGCGATTAATGTTGATATGTTTTAACAGATTTTAACATGGTTTGATATGTTTTGATATCGTTTGGTAGGATTTATATAATGTGTTTTCATATTGTAATATGTTTTGCTATGTTTTGACATGTTTCATTTTCAATATAAACCTATTGTATATATATATATACATACTCTTAATAATACGTTTGAATATGTTTTTAACAGTATTTGGGAGATTGTAAGAAGGAGATTCGTTATTTGTCCAATGTTTACTCTTTATCACCACCCATTTGTGTGGGCGTTTCTGAAGGTTGGGAGGTGCTGACAACGCAGGGGAATTTCATATTCATTCGATTGCATCGACAAACTTATGCGCGCGTGTGTATATATATATAGTATATATATAGTATATATATATTATATTATATATATGTGAATGTGTATATGCATCATACAGACGACATGTATGAAATAGATCTAATGTAGCTGTATTATAATTATATTGTATATTTTAACTTGAGCATCGCCCCATGCGTGCGTACAACACTTGCAAACAGGCCTCTATGGTCACAGGCTGGGATGCTGGCACAGATTTGACTTTTCTGTGGCGCTTGGATGAAGGGAACATTTAGCACGAAACATCTAAACTTGGAAGTAGATGAAACAATGGTGACTCCTGCAATTTTTCCTTAAATATGATTAGTTGATGTTGGATTGGAATGATTGTGGCTGGCTTTGAAGGAGAACTTGTCAGACTGGTGGGCCTGCTATGCTGAGAAGCTAGAAGGCTTGGACATGCAAACCTTAGTTCAGAATCAATCTTGTGCAGGCCTTGTTTGGACTTTCAGGACTAGACTTCTTGGGTTAACGCTAACCAATCTTCGACACAATCTCTTTGTCAGACCAGATTTGACAATGATAGTTTTCCCTGGACCGATGGGCCGTTTCTGCAAGGTGCCAACGAGAGCACTGAAGAGACTGAAGGAACCATTCATGCTTGCGAGCATCTCAGACCGGGACGGTGAACGGCTGGGCCCGGCTGGGGTCGTTTGGCGCAGCTTCTTCGGTTGCAATGCACTGAGGCTTTAGCTTTCTGGGATGCTTCATTAGCATCTCGCTGCTGGGACTCCTCCAGGAGTTCCTGGTGCCTGGCTTAAGCAACTTGGCCGATTTTGACACTGAAAATCAATCCAATCCGGAATGAAAAGACAGGCTTTTCTCGGGTCTTGTCCGAATACCCGGAGCTAGAACTTTGAAGAAGCAAAGATTTTTAGCAGGTTGGCACTCCATTAAAGACTGACAGAAAGGGAATCCAAGATAGTTACAATAGGTCTGAGGTTGCACATGTGGGTTGAAGGCCCCACGAAGGCCTGATTCGTTAAGCAGCTTCATGTTTTCTCACTCCTGGACAGCTATGACAGCTATGAAAGTGAGCAGAAACACATGAAAACTATAGTGTATCTTCATTGTATCTTCCTCTCTAGCTTGTCAAGCTCATGGTGTTCCGTGTCCATGACTGAACTGAGGCAATGTTTATCAGGCACGGCAGATGCAGGTATTTTTCGTTCACTTTGGTGTGGCGAGTTGCCGAGTTTCCTCCGTGAAAGGTGCCACTGGTGCTCTTGACGCCTTCATGGGGCGTCACAGCCATCCAGGCAGGGAAGAAATGAAGGCAGGTTTGGTGGACAGATTATTCAGAATAACCTTCCAAAATCAACATGATGGGTGAACGATTGGATGGTTTGTTATGCATATATTATAAAGGGCTCCGCCCCCTGCCGCCGACCCCTGGGCTTTTCTTCTGTGGCGCGTGAGCCTCAGAACTTGACATTTTGGACCACTTTTGCGAGGTTTGGAAGATTTCGCTTGTGTCGCACCGACCGATGGACCGTGCAGAATTGATCACAAATGGAGGCTTCACCAAACAGCGGAACTCCGAGGGACGGACCGGGACTGCAGACCACGGCCCCCAGT
>Ga0126342_10020970_pt1 | contig 10936 bp, 5 predicted proteins | sample Cyp1metagenome_FD_92528 | JGI IMG/M metagenome (GOLD analysis project Ga0126342, IMG submission 92528) | Coral microbial communities from Lord Howe Island, Old Settlement Bay, Australia - Cyphastrea 1 metagenome | ecosystem: Host-associated > Invertebrates > Cnidaria > Coral ... | reverse complement strand
TGTATATATACATATGTATATATATATGTATATATATATATTATGTATATATATGTATATATATGTATATGTATATATATATATGTATATGTATATCTATATATACATATGTATGTATATATGTATGTATATATATGTATATATATATACATATATATATATACATATATATATATATATATACATATATATATATATACATATATATATATATATATACATATATACATATACACGTATACCCAGCTCTTCCCAGCCATTTTGCGGGTCAGGTGATGCATCAACGTGGTACCTGGGAGCCCATGGTCATCGACCTTCGGCTTGGATTTGTTAGATGATTTCAGCAAGATCGATGGGATTCCAGTGAGGTAAACTGACATGAAAAATGGTTGGAAAATGGCTATTTAACCACTATAAATGGTGATTTAATGGTTTAACAATGGGTTAACAATGGTGAAGAATGGGATGATAATGGGATATACCCTCTGGTTATGTCAAAATAGCTATTGAACATGGCCATTTATAGTGAATTTTCCCGTTGAAAACGGTGATTTTCCAGTTCGTTATGTAAACGTTTACCAGGCCGGGTCGATATGGAGAACCAGTTTGGAGATGACTTACTGGTGCTAAACGTTCGTAGGGTTGCTGGATGGGTTGCTGGGGGTTGGGATGATGGTGTCGAGTGTCACTGTAGCCCTGGGGAAAAATTGGGCCACTTGTGGAGCTAGGAAAAATTAATTCAGATCGATATTTCAACTATTTTACGTACATGAGATATGAATTTAAAACCCACAATAAGATACTGTTTGTCCAGAGATGCAAAACGAACCCATGTGAAATATCAGTTTTAGTTGTTCCACATTATTGTGGGTTACCCTCCAGTAACATAGACCCTGCCAGATGGGGGTTGGAAGACTAGTGAAACCACTATAAACTGGTCATTTTCAGGGTCAAACTGTTAATTTACTGGAGGTTAAATCCTCAACAAGCATCATCAACCAACCTGGTTTCCGTATGCGACCGCGCCGTCGGTGACAAAGCCTTCATGGTTACTGGTCGTAGCTTACTGTAACTGTTCTTATGTGATGTTTGCATAGACCAAAAAATATTTGTTTAAACAAAATATCACATCTACATGACTGGTGCTCCTTGTTTTTTTGTTGTGTGTAGTTCCAGTCAAGGTGTTTCCAACCCGTCCAGAAATATTATGTGTCAATAGATGGATATCATGTCTTCGATCCCAATAACTTATGACATACCACTTTACCGCCTGTTTGGTTGATATTGTTGGTATTTGGATGTATTTGGTTGATATTCTATCTACCTGCCATAGTCCCATATTTTTTGTCCCAAAGGTTTATCAATGGGAGATCTTCAGGATCCAATTGATGGAGGTACTAACTTAGTCCCATATTTTTGGCCATATTTTCTGGGGATATCCCATTGAGTTTATGGTGAGTTCTCTACCACTGGAACCGTTGACCCAGCATTTTGGGGAACGTTTCGTCAAGCGCTTACGGACGCCGATCCGTAGGATCCCTGGGATCCGTTTTCTGTTTGGTGGTGCTGACTGGTACAATGTGGCCCCCCCCCAGTGATGTGGTTGAACGTTGGTTTTTAACAAAAGCCCCAGTAACTATAGTTCGTTATTTGCGTACCATAAACCATATAGTGAAATTGGAGTTATGTGCACCAACTGAACGCAGACTTAGCTATCGAACGGGGGCCTCACATTGTATGATACATCAATGATACTATAATAACAATAGTGTAAGTCCGGCTTCTGCTGCCGTGGACTCAGCTTGTACCCTGGAGATTTGTCGATTTCTTGCTTGTTTGAAACAAAAATAGTGTATGATTTTTTTTTTCTGGTTGGTGGTGACTGGAACCATGGAATTTCATGACTTTCCCATCATATTGGGAATGTCATGATCCCAACTGGCGAACTCATATCTTTCAGAGGGGTTGGGCTCAACCACCAACCAGTTTTTGACTTGACCCATCCCCATCATTTTGGATATCCCACCTTCTTGTTTGGGCTGTCAATCTTCTGACAAAAATCTCCCACTTCTCGTTGGGATGGACATCGACCCAATCTATTGATTATGCTGGAATCGGGTATACATATATCATGTCATTGCCCCTGTTATTATGCTGTTATATACCCAATATATACCCAATATATGTTATGTATTGCTATGTTTTGTTATGGTAGTGTTTCCCATTTAAGGGCCCCGTCAATCAAAAATGACGCCTCATAGGAGGGAATTTTGGACAAAGTGCCCATCATAGACCCAGAAAACATAATACCATGATTAGTAGAATGATCTAGAATCTAAACCGGTTGTAGCCAGTATAGACTTATTATAAACTCAACCCAGTAGAATCTAATATACATATATATATATATATTATATATATTATATATATACATATATATATACATATGTCAGTACAATAATTATAATATATTGTAATATAAACGACCAATTAAATGATTACATGATTAACTAATCATATCCACTTGTGTACATACATTCAACCCACTGCATTCCCATAAAGCCATACCTCTCGGTCCGTCAGCATTTTCCAGTGATTTTAGGAGAAATCCGTGGGCCGTGGCCTGTTGCATAAACTGAAGCACAAGGATCCATTGTGCTTCTTGGCGTGACCGCGGCGCCACGAATCATGTGGGGTGTGACGGATGACCGTTGTCTGACCATGAGGATTTTGACATTTCAGGCATCAAAACGCGCATCAAACACGATGGTTATGTTGGTTTATGTTGGTTTATGATTTTGGATTTACGGTGAATAGATCGATAGTTGGATGGATGTAGCAATTTCGAAATGGATGGTTCAACCCCGATTGTTTGTGGCTTAACTTTCCGTGTTTGTTAGTTAAATCACATTTTTTTTTGATAATTAAACCACTATTTTTGATACTTGTATCAGGAGTTATATCACCATCTTCGATAGTTTAGATCTAGGTTTTGTTAGTTGAATCACATTTTTGATGTTTGACATCCTATTCTTCTTCGTTCAGTCCCGACTTTTGATGGTTAAATGGATGTTTTCACCCAATTGAAGCATTCCCCTCTGGTAAACTAACGTAGCTATAGAAAATCACCATTATTAATGGGTAAATCCACTATAAATGGCCATTTTCAATAGCTACGTTAAATTACCAGAGGGTACTCTTTCCAGCCGGCTGTTTTTTTTGTCCGGTCCGAGGTTATTTCACGGAGGAACGGCTCTCCGCGCGCAAGAGCTTTCCACGAGGCGCGGCCTTGAAGCTGAGTTTGAACGGTTGGGGGGTGGTTGAGTTGCTATAGTTGCTGGAGATAGCCTGACTCAAATGGGTTCCATGTGGGTTGAAAAGGGTGCGGACATAGCCTTTCTTTACGCAATCGGTTTTTGTCATTTCCAGAGTCAGATAACTTACACCTCAGCTCTGAGGCTATGTTGTTCTGTTTCGCTTACATCCTATTCCTTGAATCACTTTAATGAAAGCCATTGACTGCGTAAAACAAGGGTTGCTCCAAGCCATTATAGATCAAATATAAGGGGAAAGCAGGCCATTTGACCTCTTGATCTAGCCATGTGACTTCTCCAAACCCATCTGGGATGTCGGGGGGCAACCACAACTGTCGGCCATGGTTTCATCATGTTTGGAGAAAATCGATGAAAATTCCACGGATTTTGATCATATTTTAAACTCATCTGGTTGGTGGTGACTGGAACCATGGAATGGATTATGACTTTCCCATCATATTGGGAATTTCATCATCCCAACTGAGTTTCATATTTTTCAGAGGGGTTGGTTGAAACCACCAACCAGTCATTGAAAGTCGATCGCTTTTCCCATGAACTTTATTTATGACCTAATAATGTCTATCTGCTTTCGATATACCCTCTGGTAATTTAACATAGCTAACATGGCCATTTATAGTGAGTTTTCCCATTGAAAATTGTGATTTTCCATGGCTATGTTAGTTTACCAGAGGGTAAATCGCTGTCTATACGCACGGCTTTTCCCTCCTATGCAGTGCCGATTCCCATGGCATCGATGGCAGGTTTCTTTGAAGTGACCACCTTGGAGATAGATCTGATGGACCCTGAGCGTGTGGAGGCCGTCCAATCGGCCGCTTGGTGCGATAGTGTAGAAACCCGTTGGTAGTACACAGCTACACATCCCATGATTTATAGCAGGATTTAACTGTGGATTTCGCAACCATCCACAGTTCAAGAATATTCTAGTTTTTTTTTTGATTTGTCTGAACATGGGGTATACTAATACTACCAGCCAAATGGATCTGCGAGTAATGACAACAGGGGATCGTCATGTTTGAAAATTGATATGGATTATATATATATAATATTATATCATTATATCCTAATGATGGTGGAATGACCATGGCCCATATACTATGTTTTGACCATGGCACATATGGTTGCTTTTTGGAGGGAGGCAGAATCCTTTCCACATTGATGATGACCACATTGATGAAAAACCCTCCGGTAATCAGCACGGTGGTAATGGAAAATCCACCGTGTGCAGAGTTGAAATTCTCATTAACACCTCTGGTAATTTAACATAGCTATTGAAAATGGCCATTTATAGTGAGTTTTCCCATTAAAAATGATGATTTTCCATAGTTATGTAAACGTTTACCAGAGGGTAACACCTCTACTGATAGGTGATTTTCTGGTATTTTCTCATGGATTTTGCCATGAATTTTTCCCAACAAAACACTGAACACCTCCATTTCGTCCGGGGGATTTTGCAGCTACGTTTGATTGCGAAAGCATCAGACCCCAGAATGGTACTCTCCCGAAAACGTTGGGCAGTTCCATGTTGGATTTGGGGGAGTGTAAACATAGTGTAAACATAGACCCTGAAAATGACTAAAATTTTTGTTCTGGATACCCTCTGGGGTATCTAAAAATACGTATGTTCTGGGGAGGTTTAACAACCAACAAACATAACTGGGGGTGCGGATTTCTCGCGCCTTGTATCCATTTATCGCCACAGTCACCCGGCTGGTTCCGTTGCTGGTTGCTGGTCTTTTAGTACCAATGGGATCATCGACCGGGTCGCGTTCAGAATTTAAAAGATTACCCTCTGGTAATTTAACATAGCTATTGAAAATTGCCATTTATAGTGGATTTATCCATTAAACATGGTGATTTTCCATAGTTACGTTAGTTTACCAGAGGGTACATGTCAGTTCTGGCCATGTCAAGATGACATGCTGGAGAAAAAAAAACACACACATTGGCAATGGACAATGCACATTTTCCATAGGATCATCGTTAAATATATCATCTGCTTATGACGTTCACAGTTAGCCATGGAAAATCCACCCATTTTGAATAGTTAAACCCAGGCAAACCATCTATTTCGATTAGGGCCATCGAAATCCCATGGCGAACTGTTAGTCATAACCATCGGTAAATATCATCGTTAGTCACCAAAAAGCCATGCCTTGATTTGCCGAGATTTGCTGCTAAAATTGAGAACCGAAACGCCGGTTTTCCAAGGGACGCCGTTGTCGAAAAAAATGGTGGATTTTTCAGGACTCATCGGTAGCTAGGTAGCCATTTGTGGTCTGTTATACCCACAAATGCTGGTTGGTGGTTTGGAACATGTTTTTAAATTTTCCATTTCATAAAAAAGGGATGTCATCCTTCCCATTGACTGATATATTTTTCAGAGGGGTAGGACGAAAAACCACCAAGCAGAATGTTAGTACTCTGGAGGCTTGTTTTATCATAAGCCCCAAGGCTAGATGCCAAAACGAACGGAAATCCAGGATGATCAGATGCTGATTTTAAAGTACCTCATAGATTTCCAGCTTCGCAACACATTTATATATATATATAATACTATATGTCTATCCATGATTTGGGCTATAAGTTGTTGATGTTCTATATGTTTCTTTCTATGTATGTCCTATCCAGGCCTGCTATAAGTTGTTGATAGTTGTTGGTGAGTTATGTTCCATATCATATCCCCACATAGATATATCCCCATATAGATATTCCCACAGCCGGGGCAGCAGTTCACCAAGCAGTGCAGCGAGCTGTCGAATAATGTATATATATATATAAGGAATGGAAGTAACATATTTTATGTTATAAAGTAATCTTGAATAATCTTGACACTTCTAAGAATCGTTCTAAAAAAAAACACATAATACACCAATCAATAAACAGATACCCTCAGGTAAACTAACATAAGTATGGAAAATCCCCACTTTTAATGGGACAATTCACTATTTCTATGGCCATTTTCAATAGCTATTTTGACATCACCAGAGGGTAAATCATAGATATCTCTATATGATATCCCCATAACCCAGGACACTGAAGACGATGCACCGCGACCGCTGATGGCCTTGATCCCCGATCCGCTGGATGAGATCCTGAAACGTTGCTGGGATGAACTGCTGAACGACATGGGCGATTTTTGGTGGTTTTTTGGATGTGAAAAACCGGAAGTTTTGAGGAAGATCTCAATTTTGATGATTTTTTTCCATGGTTTTTGTGAAAGATCTCAATTTCTGTAAGGGGATGCGAATCGAGTTTTGTTCGTTGCTCAGTGGTTCTCAAGGGTAACCTGAAACACTGAGGCGTAGATACCAACTTTCGCTATCCCTTGTTGTTTGGTGCAAAAAAACACATTTTTACATTTCTGTGTTGGACCTTGTTTCGCTGATGCAGGTCTCGATTCCAAATTGGAGGATTTGGGGTTAGAATTCCCTGTGAAGAGTAGTTTCTGGATATTTCAAAGATTTTCGGTAAAACAAACTGTCCAAATGGGATGAAATGCGGCACAATTTCCTCTCTACATATACCGGCAACATTTGCCACGCATAAACCCCCCAACTTTCCGATCTATGGGCAGACTTCATGGTTTTCCCCCGGTTCAGCCGTAGAAAACACAATGACTGGTTGGTGGTTTGGAACATGAATTTTATGACTTTCCATTCAGTTGGGAATTTCATCATCCCAACTGACGAAGTCATATTTTTTAGAGGGGTAGGTATACCACCAACCAGATGAAGTAGGTCAAAGAGGAGCACGTTGGCCATGTGTATTGAATGTGCACATTTCCCGTGATCGCTTCGTCATCAGCAACCCCAGATGGATCTAAGAGTTGGAAGTTGGACACCTATCATCTATAAGACAATGTTTCTATTTTTTTTTGAGCCTCTACTATACATACATACGTAATTATAGATATAAATGTTATTATATAACTATAGATATTATATATATACATATTAAATATATACATTATATATATATATACATTATATATATACATTATATATATATATATACATACATTATATATATACATATTATATATAATATGTATATATATAATATGTACATATATATAATATCTATAGTTATATAATATCATTTATATCTCTAATTACGTATGCCATTCCCCATTGTTGGCCTTTCCCCAACTGCTTCAAAGCCGGAGGTTTGAAGCACTACTTCACCTGGGTCTCTGATCTGACGATCCGCAACATCGAAGATTATCGCACCTGGGGCCCGCTGTGGGAAGCTTTTTTTTTGGGTCAAATTAAAGGTGTAACATATTGGAACTGAATATACAATATTATGACATAATAATGTATATATATATACATATGTAATATGTGTATGATTGTGTATATATATATATAGTATATATATATATATATATGCGCTGCTGACCTAGTTTCTTAGTGGTCAAAGTCCACATATGTGGGTCACATAGTAAAATCAATGTTTGATTGTTCAACATATGTTTCTTAGCAAAATCACTGTGTGATGCTCAAACATGCACAGAAACTATGTTATCTGGTTGGTGGTTTGGAACATTTTTTATTTTTCTCTATATTGGGAATAATAATCCCAATTGACTTTCATATTTTTCAGAGGGGTTGTTTTACCACCAACCAGTTATTATTATCCATCATTAACCATATAATAACCATTATTATAACCATATATTAGCCATATATTAACAGTATATTAACCACATATTAACCATTGAACCAATTTTGGACCGTTAAATCCTGCCATACTCCGCTGTTAGGCATGGATTATCGCTTCGTGGAGCTGCGTTGCAACGATCTGTGCCTTCGAACATCACCAAATTGGAGCAAGAAGAAAATGGATTCAACAGGGGTTAATGGTATTTTAATGGTATTTTAATTGTATTTTAATGGTATTTTAATGGTATTTTAATGGTATTTTAAAGGGACTAAATGGTATTTTATGGTATTTTAATGGGACTTAATGGGATTTTAATGGGATTTTATGGTATTTTAATGGGACTTAATGCGATTTTATGGTATTTTAATGGGACTTAATAGGATTTTATGGTATTTGAATGGGATTTAATGGGATTTTAATGGGATTTTATTGTATTTTAATGGGACTTAATGCGATTTTATGGTATTTTAATGGGACTTAATAGGATTTTATGGTATTTTAATGGGATTTAATGGGATATATGATGGTTACCCTCTGGCAAACGTTTACATAACGAACTGGAAAATCCACCCATTTTTCATGGGACAATCAACGATTTCGATGGCCATTTTCAATCGTAAACTGTTAGTTTACCAGAGGGTAAATGTCCCTTTTTGGGGATTTTGGACATCACCTTGAAATATGTGTTGAAGATTATATCCCAAAAAAGAGTTGGGTGATGTTTATTTTGGACATCTACCAACCCCTGTTAAACAAACATTGGATCTAGCCATGGAACATAGGTCTTTTTTTCCTGAAACACTAGGGATTCAAGAGGATTTCATCACAAAGAGTGAAGATATTTTACCATCATTTCATGACGAATACCCTCTGGTAAACCAACATGGCTATTGAACATGGCCATTTATAGTGAGTTTTCCCATTAAAAATGGTGATTTTCCATAGTTATGTTAGTTTACCAGAGGGTAGATGATTCGAGCAGTTTTTGTTGATCTTATGGATTTGAGACATTGCCAGGGGTCTTTCCAACACCAAAAATCCCCGGAGGCGTCCAATTTTACGACGTAAAACCCGGGTGAATCCTACCCATCCATCGATCAGCCAGGCACCGAACACCTGGATAAATGGTGATTTCTAAGGGATCTCCGGGAGCCTAGTTGGATGGTACCTGCGAACTAATCCCGGTCATTGATGGTTGTATACTTACCCCATATGCGTTTCCCGTGGTGCTGGTATATAAAAAACCTACGTCTGACTGGGTGATTTTGCGGGCACATGTTTCATAAATATTCCAGCACCATGGGTTGCATGTGGGTTATGGCTCTTGGTCTTTCGATGATTGGTGAAATTCCATCATCCACCACCTCAGTCACCTCGAAAAAACACCCCATCCCCCCGCTGGGGCGCGTTTGCGCCAGCAGAAATGCCACGTGACGTGTCATAACTTCTCCACCATCATGTGGGGATTTGCCCTTCTTGTTGTTGTTGTTGTTGCTGTTGTTGCCCTATATCATAAGCCCTTATTACTATATATAATTATATATATAGTTATTCACATGGACCATAAACTCAAGAATTATTCCAATTGAAGTCAAGCAACTTACCCCGCATCACACAGAGATCCTCGGTTTTCTTGGTGAATTTGCAAAGTTGTTCTTGGTCAAAGATCCCTTCAGGTTGTCTGCTGAGGTGCAGCTTTCCCTATGTCCTGCTATGCCATGGTGCAACCCATGCGCCCCAGACCTACTGCCTGCGCGCCAAGCGCGACTCGGTAGAACAAATCATGGGCTGGATCGCTGACTATAGAAAGCCCATAGTCAGCAATATATACCAACATTTCTATCTATGACTTAGGGTTACTATGATGGTGTTGAATTTATAGCAACCCTAAGTCATAGAAAGCTTGGAAAGCTGGAAATCTAGGCCAACCTTTTTGGGGTTTCCGATATAGTTAAAACCTGTTGAAGTTGTGGTACTCTCATGAATAAACGACTTAAGTTGATACAATCCTGGTATTTCAGGAAGAAACATGGTGACTGAAGCAACAAAAAATCGGGAGTTGAGCATAAAACAAGAGGAATTCAGCAGCAAGATTCGGGAGTTTCGAGATTCAGGCAACACTAATGTGGGAATTAAACCTTAAGCAACAAAGAGTGTAATTACCCTTTGGTAATCAAACATGGCAGTGAAACATGGCAGTGGTTTGCAGCTGGGAAAATCATCAAACTAACTGAGGGACTTTCCAGCAATTCACGTTTGATTACTATATCAATCAGGTATCCCCGATCAAGCATTTGGCGGCAACATTATCCCATTTGTTGGGGTACCGAATGAGCCTCAGAAAAACCCCAGGAAAATTGGGAAAAGTACTAAACTTACGGTGGATGGTTTCGAAATCCTGCAGCAGTTGATAGGTGGTTTATCCATATTATTTATAGGGGTTCAACCATCCTTTCGGTGGTGCCGGATTTCTTCCGTCCACAGTAGGTCTAAAAATGGGGTAACACACCAATTTTGGGTTCTTGGAGGTTCTGGGTAAAATACCCACAATTCAAAACAAAAGACACATTTGGGGATTATTGATTGTGGATTTCCTAGGGCAATGGATGAAAAAGTGGGCCGGTCGATCTCGAAAGATCTCGACATAATTCGACATATACCTGGCGAAATCGAACATGTTTCGTGGTCAAATCATATATAATACCTATTTCCTTATGAATTCGTGTTAACTGTTGCAATTCCATGGTTAAAAGAGATCCGTTTTCTTCATGTTCAAACCACTTACTGTGCATTTATCTGTGGAGTTGTTGTGCATTTATCTGTGGAGTTTCTTTCGGAGCTTCGCAGTGTAGCACAGGGGCCCTTGGTCAGATCTGGCCCATTCCATACCTCTCTGCTCTGAAAACCATTGCTTTTGATTACCCAGTGACTAATGC
>Ga0126342_10020969_pt1 | contig 10936 bp, 13 predicted proteins | sample Cyp1metagenome_FD_92528 | JGI IMG/M metagenome (GOLD analysis project Ga0126342, IMG submission 92528) | Coral microbial communities from Lord Howe Island, Old Settlement Bay, Australia - Cyphastrea 1 metagenome | ecosystem: Host-associated > Invertebrates > Cnidaria > Coral ... | reverse complement strand
GACATAGTAGTCATAGCCATCATCATCATCATCATCATCATCACCAGCATCATCATCATCATCATCATCACCATCATCATCATCACCATCATTATCTTCATTATCATCATTTCACCATTTTCATTTTTACTTTCATAATCATTATCATCAATATCATCATTATTAGTGTCACCAATGTCATTAAATAGATAAAAGCACATGTATGTCTATATATAGCTGGCTGGTGGTTTGTCATCTCCAAATATTGGGAATTTTAATCCCAACTGACTAGTGTGTTTCAGAGGGGTTGAAACCACCAACCAGATGATATTATATAATGTTTATATTTTATATAATATGATATTAACCATGAACAATAGGGAGTGAACCACAAAAAATGGTGATTTAACATGGAATTATATACAAAAACTTTCCTTCGCCCCCAGGAGATGTCCAAAGCCTTTCCTTCCGCAAGCGTCACAGGAGCGGGGTTTTATCTTGAGCGATGGCGAGCGTTGGCGCACGATTGTGTATGCGAGATAGGGCAACAATACTTTGGGGCAATGTTGGATTTAACTTTATGGTTTGTTTGGAAGATGTTGATGTTCTTTTGTTTTTGGCGTTGTTTTGATTTGTTTAATGAAATCTGTTGCAGGAAACCACCAGGAGGCACGTTTTATGGAATATCACCGACCACTCAGAGGGAAGGTCATCAACACAATGGGTACTGTATCATTGATGGGGGATGAATGAACCAGTCAAAGCACTTACCATTTTGGGGGTTTCCACTTCATCAGTGGCTGCACGCCTATAAATAATTAAACCATGTCCCAACTTATGGCGGTCATGATATGTCACAATCATCGTTGTGTAAGTGCAACTGCACCACTAGTATGGGGATGATTTTGGTTGTTATGCCAAATTGTTTCGGGTAGTATAGACTTTGGGTCAAATATGTTGATGTTAAACAACCTGATTCAGATGTTCCAAGAACTTCCTGTTGTTAATCAGAATAATGGATATCTAACACTGGTCTAGCATTATGCGGATAAATTTAGATTGGTCCAACAACAAATAGGCTATAGGGAACACCCAACTCAGTTTCAATGGCACGGATGCGGGCAAACAGCGATCAACCAAGATCTTGGGGTTTTCAATGCCATAAACCACCCGTGTCGTCGGATGATTTCTGCGGCTCAAGATGATGGATCAAATTGTCACGATGTCACCAAACAAATTCAGGGTACAAACTTAAGGTGCGTCTACCCTTTGGTTATTTAACATAGCCATGGAAAATGGCCTATTTATAGATGATTTTCCCATTAAAACCTCCATTTATAAGGGATTTTCCATCGCTATGTTAAATAACCAGATGGTAAGGTTCTTGTTTGCTATCGTGCGTCTATTTTGTTGGCATTCCATATCCCAAGGTGCCATCTAAGTTCAGCCAGCCCGCAGGATTGGATTTGAGCCCCTACTTTCTGTAGCTGGGCAATCGCTGTAGAACCTTCAAAAAGTCAATATATCTCAAGTTGATGACTTAGTTCAAAAGCCAGATCAACCAAGCAATGTTTGATAGTAACATATCGTAACTTCATGTGTATAATATGCATATATACGTATATACATATATATACATATTAATATACATACTGTATATACATGCACTGCATAATGTTTTTAAATTATCTGTATTAATGCTGTTTCTGCATGTTTTTGAAAACAAACAGTTTCCACACTCAGGGTTTACAACCCTGAATGCAACGCCAAACTGGTCACTAATGGTTGATAAACCAAGTAGTACAACCCTTATAAAGAAAATATACCCGCAGGCAATTTAACTTAGTTTTGGAAAAGGCTTCATTTTTAGATGATGTACCTTAAAAAAAGAATTCTTTTGTCGTCCCTACTGACACTGTGGGCTTGATGGCCTTCCAACAATTTCAACTTGGACATTTTGATACATTTTGTGTCTGAAGGCTTTGGGTCGTATTCAGCAACTTGAAAAGGGTTACAGAAAGCTTGGAGACGCAGCCCAAAAAGCTGCAATGAGGCAAACACAGAGAGAGTTATGGCATAGCGGGCCATGGAACGGAACAGAACAGTTCATGATTCATCGAACAAATCATTATTTCACATGTTGATTGGAGTGGTAGCGAATGCTATAGGTGTTCGAAGCGGGACCAGGGGGCGCTGCCCCAATGTATACCACCTGGATCAGCTGTGTTAATGAACCAGAGGGCATCATGTAACCCTTATGTGAACCATGGTGCTGGAATATTTACCAACATTTTGCCCGAACATCACCCAGTTTTGTAGGTAAATATACCACCATGGAGCATATGGGTATGCTACCCTGGATAAACATAGGAGAATCGTCGACAAAAATTGCTTGATTTTCCTGTGAAATCACCAGAGGCTCTCCATCCCCATTACTTCCACATGTGTTTGCTAAGTAGAATTGTTTTCCCCCAGGTAACAATGATTTGTGGAGAAACCCAAATGGAGTATAATTCTTAGTTGGTTGCACCATGTTAAACCCCAGGCAACCAATGAGTTTTTTTTGGGCTTAAACCTCACGAGGTCCGTCGCGCAGCAGAACTTTCCGCAGCTGCGCTTCGTCCACGCCAATGCCGAAGACACGGGTCCGGGAATATGTCTTTCGAACGTGGGGAGAATGGTTTGACTTAACATGGTGCTGTTTACCAACCGAAATATGGAACATACAGAACATATATGGAAAATTGTGAATTAATGTGATATAATCACTTGAGATGGTGCTTTTAACCAACCAAAAGGGATTTAAGCATCAAACATTTAGTGATTTAGACTTACAGCCGACTTAGGCAGCCAATAAACATAGGGATTCACCATCAAAAATGGTGATAGAAGCTACAACACTGGGGATTTAAATTTCTTGTGGAACAAACCTTGCAATAAATTTCCACAAGCTAAGGGTAATCTCCCTATCGGGGACTCTGGTTGAATCGATCCAATACAGCATACCATTTCTGGTTTTCTGGGCAGGTGTTTATCGTAGGAAGGGGCTAACCAAGAGTTCCAGATGCAGCAATAGTTTTGACGGTAAACGCCTACTGTTTGTTACCCAAACTCCCATGTTGCTGGTCAACCAACCTATTGCCGGTTTGCTCAGATGTTTTGGAAAGTAACGGATAACCGTTAACGACTGTTGATGCTGCCCTGCAGGTCTCCCCAGCAACTCGTACGACATGGTGACGCTGAATTTTTTGCTACACGAACTGCCATTGGAAGCGACAAGGCTGTGGGAATATGCAGGGCATGCAGTTGGGCCCGTGTGTTTGCTCCTACCACTGTGGTTGAAGGGTCCATACCTGTTATGATAGACAAGTATATGAATAGTATATTTTGTATATGCGGTATTTCTGCACCAGGTATTACTGTATATCATTCATAACCCCCAATTACCCTCTGGTTATTTAACATAGCCATGGAAAATGGCCCATAGAAATAGATGGTTTACCTATTAAAAATTGTGATTTTCCATGGCAAACTGTTAGTCATAACCAGATGGTATCTCCAATTGTTGGTGAAATATCATCAGTTAAACCACCATTTTTGATGGTTAAACCACCATTTTTGATGGTTAAACCATGTTAAACCACCATTTTTGAATAGATTTTCCCTTGTATAAAACCATCGGCTCCGCGCACTTGAGCTCCGCCGCAGGAACGTCTTGAGCGAAGCCTTGCGTCTGTTGAAACCCGGCGGTGTCACTCGGCATGGCGCTGTGATGGGGAAGCAAGTTTGGTGATGAGTTCATTCTTCATGTAGTGTTCAATTCCGGATTAATAAACAATGGTTTATGAATTGTGGGGGTACCCTCCAAATAGTCACAATATGATACTTAAATGGGATCCCCCCAATTAAACAACCTAGGGGTTTATTAATGCAGGGTTGACATTAGTGTTCAACACGATGAATTCTTAGCTAAGTGCGTTTTATGACTTTGATTACACATTGATGCGGTACATCTTTCAGAACCTATTTGCTCGAATCTCTTGTGATAAATTGGTTGGAAAAACAGCCCTATATTGGATCTTCAAGATGTTCATCGATTTTCAGAACCAATACACTATAATATATTCATATGTAGCATATCAGGTTGGTGGTTTGGACCATGTTTATTTTTCCATATATTGGGAATGTCATAATCCCAACTGACGAACTCATATTTTTTCAGAGGGGTAGGTATACCACCAACCAGATATATATGTATTATCGCATATTATCAGCCCTATATTATTTTCAGCCCTATATCTCATATTATTTCAAAAAAATAAAAAATACCAGCGGTCGAAGATAATCATACATATGAGATTCAACAATATGTTCATATAATATTTCAAATAATATGTATCATCTCTTCAACAAAAAATCATGAGATATATATCATACATATTATTTGTTGAAGATAAGATATATGAGTATAAATACCATGATATATATATATATATTATCTTCAACACATCATATTCAAGATATATAATATTTCAGACCGGCCTTGTTGTTTTTTTGCGTCCAAGAGGTGCTGGCCGTGCTGGACGTGGATCCCCAACGCCTGGCGGCGCTGCCGCCCTTCCGGCGCTGGGCCTTTCAGGTGACGGAGCCCTGGTGCAAGGAGGGTGCCTTGGCACCGAAAATCCTTTAATTTGATATGATATGAGTTTTAGTATTTGATATGATTTTTAGTATTTGATATGATTTTTTACTATTTGATTTTTTTTAGTATTTGGTATGATTGTAGTATTTGATGTGATTTTTAGTCTTTGATATGATTTTTAGTATTTGATATGATTTTTTGTAATTGATATGATTTTTAGTATTTGATATGATTTTTAGTAATTGATTTGATTTTTAGTATTTGACATGATTTTTTACTAATTGATTTTTTTAATATTTGATATGATTGTAGTATTTGATGTGATTTTTAGTATTTGATATGATTTTTAGTAATTGATATGATTTTTAGTATTTGATATGATTTTGAGTATTTGATATGATTTTTAGTATTTGATATGATTTTTAGTAATTGATGTGATTTTTAGTATTTGATATGATTTTTAGTAATTGATATGATTTTAGTATTTGATATGATTTTACTATTTGATATGATCTTAGTATTTGATATGATCTTAGTATTTGATACGGTATGATATGATTTTTTTTTGTATATGATATGAGCTTAATATTTGATATGGGATGATTTTTCATGTTCATGGGATAATAATGTGATAATAATGGGAGAATAATCCTTTAATGGGATTGTTTATAAATGAAAGGATATTCATGATGGTATTATGAATGTAGTATATTTATATAAAGGTTTTGGAAATCTGGAATTATTTTGATGTTCATAGGATTATATTATTGATATCTAAAATATTTTTTGAATGTTCATGGGGTACTCATGTGATAATAATGGGATAATAATCCTCTAATGGAGAATTCATTAGATGTTAATAGTCATGATGTTATTATATGATGTGATCTTAGCATATTATATGATATTTTTCCGGATATTCATGGGATTATAGTATGATATTAACAGTAGATGAATATTTTGATTTGCATATAGTTTCTTAAATGATATTTATCTGTATATAGTTTCTTAGATGACATCCGAACTCGGGATTCTTTCGATATAGAGATTATAGTTTGAATTTGTAGATAGTGAGGGGGTTAATTAATCTCTATATATGTTCTAATATGACCGTGATATCAATGATATCCATGCATGGGAGAATAATGGGATAACAATTCTTTACTGGGATGGTTTGGTGGAATATGGTTAAAAAGAGGGTTCCCAATGGGATCAATAATAATAACAATGGGATAACAATGATGTTGATTGGATAACAATCGGATCAAAATCCTTATAATCCTCTAATGGGATGAGTTATAATATGTTATAATGATATTTCATGGCTGTATAATGGGACCTATGGTAACTGCACTAATTAGTTGGGATGCCTGACTAGGGATTCATATGAACAATTGTAAATCATGGGAGTTTTTCATGGCTTGAATCCAACAATTGGTGCATAGCCACGAGCGGCACTCATTGACTCCGGGAATCAAACATGGCGAGCTGGATAACTTGGCACAGGATAATGCATAATGATTGATAACCCTTAGTATGTGGAACGAAATATAGCCAACATATTACAAAATATATATATATATAAATAATATCATGAATCCATTATTATTATGGAAGTTGCCACAATTATAGAACGGAAGTTGAGGAGTATGAAAGTTCGGTTGTTTACCGTACCCTGTTGTTCCATAATTCCTGTTTCCTCAGAACGTTGGGAAAAAACTTATATACTCTCGACTTATTCAAAACTTTTTTGTCGTTCTATAATTTAGATTCTATAATTCTTGTTTGTGTCCCATAATTGTGTTTTCCTCCATATTTCTCACATTTACCAATTCTGTTCTATAATTGCATGTTGTTTGCGTGTTCTATGATAAATTTTGCAATAATTCCGTTCTATAATTCTCGTTTCTATGGACATGCTTCTGGGGTCCCAGATGAGATACATAAAATGATATAAATACATGTAAGTAACCTCCAAGACTCACACAATCTGCGTGTTGCCGGTGGTTTCAATGGGAATTTGAGGAACACAAATGAATTATAGAACAGCCAAAAATTCTATAATTATAGAACAGGATCCGAATCCACGCGGAATCGGGATCCGGAGGAGTACGAAAGTACGGTATTTTCCCGTACTGCTGTACTCCTAATTCCATTCTATAATTGCGGCAACTCCTGTAAGGCCTTAGTTGTATTACTCCATTTGTTTAATGCCTTAGCTATCCTGTTGGTCTATGAAACGCCATTTTTTGAGGATATATAATCAGTGTTGATTAATGACTACTAATGATAAAAACATTGAGAACAAATGTGATGTGCATACTTTGTGTATAAAAAAGGCTCCATCATCTCACATCCCCGAATATGAATCATATATTGAACGGATTATCAATGGGGCAAGAGTGGGACAATAGTGGATTATGATGGAACAAACTAGAACTACTATATCACAGATCATCCCATCCCCCATTCATATGAGTTACGCACCAAAAAAACTTGGTTTTTTAACGGTTGGGGATGGCATTGCATATATGAGACAGTTACCCTCTGGTAATTCAACATAGCTATTGAAAATGGCCATTTATAGTGAGTTTTCCCATGAAAAATGGTGATTTTCCATAGTTATGTTAGTTTACCAGAGGGTAACCATGTTTTTTTTTAATGAACATGGGATGGGATTAATCAGGTATTATACGGTATTATTCTGCCGGGTGTCTGGATATTAAATTGATCATTCAACGATTAGCAATCATGTTCTATAGATAGGATACGCAACCCAACACAAAACTAACATGCCACCAACACTCGTCCATCATATTATGGGGAATATATGGGAACATGTTGATATAACCAACAATTATAGGATATGACCAGCCATTAACGGGATAGTATGGAATAGAAACCCACTAAAACATGTACACAAACCGACAAACCGGGCAGTATTGGGGGAATAATTCCCCGGTAGCCGAAACGGATTCAGCAATCATTGGATCAAAGGAAGAGCAGATTGTGCAAGTTCCCAGCATTGCTACGGTGATTGTCATTGCTTTACCACGCCGAAGGGTGAAGAGCACAACACCCCATCCACCTGGGAAAGAGATCTGAGCTGAGACATTCCCATTGAGTCTTGCTGTCCTGAACGCGCAACCAAGCATTAGGCGATATCACGCGTTAGGACGCTAGGAGACTTTGTCCAAGCGGCAGTTGCTTACAGCGTGCCGTACTGGCAGAGGTGACCGTTTGGGATATCAGTGATATATCAGTGATATCAGCATCAATAAATGGTGGTTCAACTGAAGTAGCGGGATGCCTGACCCTGAGCATCACCCAAATTTTCAGAGGAACGGATTGTCTTCCAACCACCTGAATTTGGCAAGGTCTAGGTTAGTTGGAGGGAAGGTAATATGAATTTGTAATTCCAATGTTTAGGGGGATCATAGTGTTTTACCAACATTAATATGGATCTGCTCATGGAAATTTAGTAAAAATCAATTGTTACCTGTGGTTTATGAGTAAATATGTGAACACATGCTGGATGTTTCACCCTGATCATTTATGATAATCTTACATGAATGTTTTTTTTGGTGTTCTCATGGGATATTTCAATGGGATTCCACGTGGTTCATATTAAACAAGGCACTTCTTTACCGGGTGCCTTTGTGCGCCGAGGTGAATATTTCTCGTTGGACTTGGCCCAGGAACTTCGTGGACTTGGTTTCGAGGCTCGGTGGTTTCGGTGGCGGATGGGCTGGGCGGATGGGATGATGGGATACGTTAACTTCAATTCTTATTACCCTCTGGTAAACAAAGCTATTGAAAATGGCCATTTATAGTGAGTTGTCCCATTAAAAATGGTGATTTTCCATAGTTATGTTAGTTTACCAGAGGGTAATGTGGTTAAACCAATAATAATAAACTCCCCATTTGGGAATGGTTTATACCACCTGCTAGGTGGTTTGGAACATGAATTTGGCATGTTTCCATTCAGTTGGGAATGTCATCATCCCAACTGAAGAACTCCATCGTTTTTCAGAGGGGTAGGGCGAAAAACCACCAACCAGGGATTTATATGGATGGTTAATGCGGTTAATGGATGGTGATCCCCAGACATATGGTGATTTTGGCCCATCCCTGGTCCAGTGGTGTTTTTTCAGAATCGGTTTTGTGGATTGTTGTGTATGTTGGCAAAGCGGGGTGCCCCTCATGAAATTAATCCCATGTTTAAATTGCAAGAAATAATTTGCATGGCATACTCTCGTCACAAAAAAATATTCTGGTATATTTAAGCATGGTATACATATCATCATATCCCTAAACATCACTTGAGATTGGGCGTGTATATATATATATATACATAGACATATATTGTTTATGACTGGCATGGATCATGAGTTCATTTTCAAGAAGTTTTGTCCTCACCATTTCTGAACTGAACTGTGGCCATATGTTCAACTGTTGATGAGCCATTTTCAACTGGATGTACATCACAGTTAGTAATGGAAGTGGTGAACATAGCCATAGAAATGATACTTAAAATACTGTATAATTCCAACTGGGGATATTCCATTCATCAAAGTGGCTAATGTCGTTTGTTGTTTGTTTTATTGACCACTTACGAAGTATTGTTGGTTAATAATATGGTTTGTTTGCATCTATCCCCTTTATATAATTTTAACATCCATTTTTTTAATAATCATGATTATATCAGATTATAGGGGCCCCAAAAAAGATGCTGAAAAATAAAACATCTATCCAGGATGTGAAAAGGTGATGTTTCCCGTATAATTTCCAGTTTTCCAACTGTTCTGTGGCTGGGGTTATACGGATTTGCCAGATCATCCAGTATAGGTTGAGTTTTTAGCAGGGGCTCAACAACCCCTCGCCGCCGAGCTGAGCAAAGTGTGCCAGGAGACAACTCAAAGCAGCAACGACCCCGTGAACACCTTGACTTTGGCTCGAAAGAGGCTGACAGTGAAGCAATCCACACAAAATCCAGTAGAATTTTAAAGCAGAAGTGAGGGTTTAACAAAATGACAAAAAAAATGACAAATATGTTTTTTCAGCCAATGGTGGTTAGGATTTAGCATTGAACAGTGGCTTTGATCAACAAAGTTACAAATAGAGAAGCCTGAGCCGGTTCTGAGTGGGTTTTGGCTTAACAGGACACCCCTTTTCAGACATCATGAATAGCCTGTAGTGGGCCGTGTTGAAAGAATCGTAGTCGTAATGACGTCGTAGTGAACATCCTTTGTTAGTATCAGGGTTGGCCTATTTAAGTGTGGGTATTTTTGAGAGTGGTTCTACAATGGAATCTTGAGAAACTGTATTGGTAAATTCACAAGATTTGACAGTTTACTTTCGCTGGATAATCTTTGTAAGAACCCAGAAGATAATTGCTCTTCCGAAACGACGACCTTGTCCGAAGCTACTGTAGTTTGGTGTCAAGAAGTTTTATGATTATGTATTCCTAGTTGGGGTGATTCAAAATTACTCCCAAATGAGTGGCGAATAGGATGGCATGGATCCCACATTGCTTCAGGACGAACATTGCCTTTGGAGGTGAATCCCACCTTTTTTTCGGGCTGTAGTCGTGCCATGATGCGTTCCACTGATGATGGTTGACATATGTTGATGTAACTCTTTGAATGTTGACTCCGATTGGTTCCATTGGAGGGCTACTGTTTTGGGGGGATAACATTCCAACTATATAATCAATCAAAGTCATAATTTGTGTAGACTTAACACTACTGATATGATTTACCCATCATGCAATGATGTTTTATGGTAAGATGAATATATAGGTCTGGTAAGTTTTGATTGCCTGGTAAGTTTTGATTGCCAGCATTGTCACATATTGTCAGTATAGTTGCCAAAGGTTCTTATACAGTCATATAGCGATTCTATGTGATTTTTATATAGTTGCCAAAGGATTTTATATCTTATATAGTCACTAGATCACTATAGTTGCTCATCATCCCCCAGTTTTTGGGATATGCACAGCAGGTCCCAGCAAAAGATGGTGCTGCGTTTTGAGTAATGTTGCTTGGTTTACAAGTTTACAGGGCAAAAACAGGTCGAATTCTAAAAAAAATACTTTAAACATGATGAAGCCGGAATATATACATGTATCTATAATTATATATATATATGCTGTCAAATGTTCGCTGACCATTTCATGCATGTTCATACATGTCACCTTTTGGTCATTCCGGCATGTTTACGTTTCACATTGCAGCAGCAGTGGTGGGTTCGAGATCTCGAGGGAAAACAGCTGTTTCGAGCCAAATCGCGTTGCGCCTCCTTTACCCCGGCTTG
>Ga0126342_10020968_pt1 | contig 10936 bp, 8 predicted proteins | sample Cyp1metagenome_FD_92528 | JGI IMG/M metagenome (GOLD analysis project Ga0126342, IMG submission 92528) | Coral microbial communities from Lord Howe Island, Old Settlement Bay, Australia - Cyphastrea 1 metagenome | ecosystem: Host-associated > Invertebrates > Cnidaria > Coral ... | reverse complement strand
CTGAACATACCCAAACTTCAACCCAAACTGACCATTTAATGTGGAATATATATTTATATATATATATGTACACATATATATACGTATATATACATATGTATGTGTATGTATGTGTATATATATATATGTGTATATATATGTATATATATATATATATATGTATATATATATATTTATATGTATGTGATTATGCAACTTGTGCCGCGGTTGTCTTCTTGTGCCGCAAACGGTGTGCCGTTGGGAAGTCCATGATATACGTGTCATTCTTACTGGATGAATCAATTGTTTGTGGCATTGATTTTTCTAACAACTTTGCAGGGGCACACATGTTTTTGAGACACATTCTTTTTGAGATAGAAACCTGCTGGGGATGGCTTGCCAATAGCTTGACTCACACAGAAGAGAAAACAGTAGAAGAAAAGAGTAGAGTAGAAGAGACTATATTATACATCTATATAGAGAAGAGAAGAGAATCGAATTGAAGAGTAGAAGTGATTAGAGAGGCGTAGAGTACCTTGAATATCTCAGTGCCATTGTGCTGTGTTGTTAGTGCTGGAATGTTCCTGGTGTGCCACTGGGAAAAGCGCTTTGTGAGTATATTTTTCCCAGGGTAGGAATGAGAGTCCGCCAATGAGAATGACACACTCCTGGTCTTCTAGAGGTCAAGTTGATGGTGTGCCATGGGTTTACAACGCTTTCTGTCAGGTTTAAGACAGATAAAAAAACGGCACAAAGCGTTGCAGTCCGCGTCGGATTTTCATGAAAACAATGTGCACATATATGGATAGGTGTCGGTGTGCCGTGGTGATTTGGCTATGGCATGAGTTCTTAAGGGTTGTGGGGTTTGCGCTGTGCGCCATGCTACGGCTAAAAGGTGATGCGCCCCAATTGGTTGGTTTGAAAGCCCCATGAACTTTTTTTTTGAAACCCACCCAAAACTTGAGAATTATTAAATAACAAACATAGATAAACATAGTTATATTCTATGGTTGAATTCTGTAGTTATATTCCCCAAAAACATCCATAACCTATAGAATTCACCAAGTTATTTGCGTCAACTTATTGCTGATTGGGAAAATTTGTGTGTCGCTTGTGCACTAGGTCAGTAGCCGAGGTCAGAGCTGACCGTATATGATATAGCAACACCCAGATAGATAGAACAGCAATGAACAGTAATTCATCACCATTTTATTAGGAATATATATATATAGGAATATACTTTTCTATCTTCTATGGGCTTGCTGTAGGCCACCACGCACTGTCCACCATCTCTCGTGCTGAACAGGGACCAGTTTATGACCTGAGAATTGCGCGCAGTAGGTCACAGAGTTTTTACACTGACCGCACATGTTCAAAATCAGTCTAAATGTATTTTATGGTGTCTGTATGTCGATACGTACTTCGTAGATATAATTAGATATACATACACATGTTCATGCATTACATATACACGCTTATATATATATACACATGCATATATATATATATATATATATATTTGCATCATATGTCTACAGACATGCAGTATATGTGATAATATAGATATATATATATGATACATGCATTGTTCTGAAGTATAGCTTTATGTCCATGTATATTATACGTACCTTGCAAGTCCCAAGTTTTGACGAGGTCATGTGAATTGAATGGAACATCAGTGCCATACATCAGCTTGGCCACTGCGTTTTTTGGACCTTGCAAGTATCCCAGGATGGTTCAAAAAATCCATAACCGCACATTTGGTATATGGTATAGCTAGCTACATTTGTGTTGGGGGGATTGTTGGCTAATATATCAGACATTCATATACATTCATGGCAGGGGTAGGTATGTTTTACACTGTTTTACACAGAACTTCTTGAAATATGAAGGTTTCCTGAAATGGGGGACCCCCAAATCATCCATTTTAGTAGGATTTTCCACTATAAACCATCCCTTTTAGGGTTTTCCCATTTCAGGCAGACCCCATTTCAGGAAGACCCCATATGTGCGCAGACTCGTTTGGTCTTGCAGGAGGAAACACTTTTCAACCTTTCCCATCAGCCACTTGCGAGGCCGGAATGTATAGGGCGAAACTCAAGCTGCAAAAAGTTCAACTGCACGAACATATGGAGGTTTCCTAAAATAGGGTTATTCCAAATCATCCAAACTTAGACCAGTTTGGTATTGAAACCCATGGTGACTTCGGGTAGTGCACTTCAATTCCTGCAGTAAATGATCGTTTTCAACGCAACTGAAATGACATTTCAGGTTTTCCAGCGGGCACTGCATCTTCAGGCCCAGGAAAGCATGAACCATATGAACTATCCCCTAGGTCACCGAAAGATGGGTCGGATTTCAACCACCAAATCAATTGAAGGTTTGTTGTTGGATTTACATGGATTTACATGGATTTACCAAGTGCGTGTGATCTATTCAGATTCCAGTGTCACCCGGATCCCCACCTCCAATGGGGTTACCCAGACCCGACCGCAACGCCCGGGCCAGGGTCACGAGGGCAGCCGAGCATGATCTGCGACGCAATGCGACCAGAGGAAAAGACTGCCCTGCACTGGCAATCACTTACTTTGCGGAGCTTTGCGGCAATTCAAAATGACACCATCCCAGTTTTGGGAAAATGTCTTGTAAAAAGAATTAAACATATTCTATGATTCTATACCGAAAAAGAATGAAAAAGATCTCAGGGTTTCTTGTTGCCACAATTCTGGATTTGTTTAGGCATGTGATTCACTGAATCCGTCGAGGACAGGGCAACTATGGTTATGCGGTTATGCCCATCCATCCAGCCATTCGATACCATGAGAAACCATCGTTTTTCCACGTTTTTCGTTGTTGTTTTTTTCCGTATAGGTGCCATCTCCTATAAAATTTCCAACCAATCCAAAAGGACCTACTTGTCGATTTATGAAACAACCGAAAGCTCCAGCGTCATACGAGTAATGGACGATGGCAATTTAGTCATCGCGAAAATATCTGTGGGAAACTCCCTCTCAACAGGTGGTGGGTCTCAAATTGTGGTGTTTCGCAATGGATTGTGTGTGGTCTTCCAAACAAAAAGAAGAACATCCCAATGCCAAATGGATGATTTTTAATTGAATTTACACCTCATTTTGGTTGAGTTTGATTAATATCCCCACTTGTCGAGGTAGCGAGCTATTTTAATACATCTGGTCTGGCACTCTTCGACGCTTCCCTCTGTGTTTGACCTCCGAAACGTCGAGCTGCTGAGAGAACAGAGAGTGTGAGAAAAAGCCTCTGAACATCACTCAACTACAAGGAGTGAAACCCAATGTCACATGCAGAGCAGTGGCACTGAGCATTCTAACATAACTTTTTTTCGCGGCCTTGCCGGCCCTCACGCCATCTCACGCCTGGTCTTTCAGTGAAACTCATCATAGATATATTCCAACCATCCCCAGTCATGGTTCATGGCAGCCAGGGTGAATCCCATACGATCTATCGTTGTTGGCGACAAAAAAAAATGCCCCGAGCTCAGTCCAGTCGTGAAAAACCACTGCCAGCCACGTGCCGTGCCGTGCCATGGCCACCGTATGCTGCCAGCCACAGAAGGAGGGCTGACATATCACCGTCTATTCGACGTGTAAGCCACAATGTGGATTGCCACAATGTGGTAAGCCTAAGAATTACCCTAGGGTAAACTTTGACATGGTAATACAGAAGCCACAGTTTTACTTCAGAAATGGTTTTGTTGGTTCATACCATCGCCCTTAAAAAGGTGTTTTTTTTGGGACACGCGATGATTTAACCATTAAGGCGATGAAAAAAATCCTCAAAATCTCTCCTTCAGAAAAGGGGGATTTGCCCTACTGAATCCCACAAGAGAAACCTGTACATGCAATCTTCAAATAGTGGTGAAAACATGTTGAAACTCCCATGATATCTTTGGTATTCTTTGATCGTCTCAGAATTACACCCTTTTTTTGTGTTGGGTGACGCTCAAAAACACCTAAATATATGGGTTGTGACAGAATTTGGAACCTCATTTTATATCATGGTCGTCAGCTTCGGGCCAAGCCCCGGAGGAATCTGGACAAATATGTTGGCTTGGTCGTTTCAGTTTCAATTGACAAATGAGGTAACAAAATAACTCCCCAACCGGGTTTCTCGAATTGATCAGGCCCTTGAAGTGGGATGTAGAATGACCCCCCTTGCCATGGATTCGGACAGCAAACAGCCCTAAAACGATCCCGAAAAGCTGGAAGAAAATCATGGGGAAAACATGAATTTATACCTATTCTGGGTTTAGTTGCTGCAGGTTTACCTATAGCCTATAGGTTTACCTCACCTATATGCATCTATATGCTTGGTTTACCAGGTTGCTTCAAATATTCCTCATATAATATAAGTTTACCAACTTATATTTGATTGCTATAGGCTATAGGGGTAACAACTTCATCAACTTTCATGAGATCCATAACTTGCCCGCCCGGGTCCCGGTTCAGAAACGTGTCTTCAGGAGGGCTGCAAAAGAAGCCACTGGCGCGTCCTAGTTCTGCTCAGCGCGGCAGCCTTCCAGGTGGCTGTTGGTCGTTTTTTGTGTCGGAAAATGTGGTATGACGGTATGACGCCCCCATCTTTGGCAGTGGAAAATTGGGACAATGATGATATTTGGCATCAAATTTAGGAGTACACTGGTACCCTATCAGACAAACCCATGTCAGTCTTTAGGCCCCCATATTTGGTTTTGAAGTACCAACATATTCTCGACTGGGTGATGAATTTCTGCCAGTTTTTCAATGTTTTTGACGGGTTCCACTCACCGCCAAAAACTGGCAACATTTATTGCTTGATGGTTTATGATGGAGAGTTTTTTGTTTTCCCATGGATATATATATAATCTTATATATATATATATGTAACATGTATATATAATATAATATATATGTAATATATATATAATATAATATAATATAATATAATATAATATATAATATAATATAATATAATATAATATAATATATATATATAATAATATATATAGTAATATATATATAGTAATATATATATAGTAATATATATATATAATATTGTATATATATAATATTGTATATATACCTTATATATAATATACATATCATAGTATATATGAAAAATATCTTTCTGCGATTGCCAATTTGGAAAATTGGCATCTTTTCAACTTTCCAAAATTTGAGGTTTATTGTTGGCAGCTTTAAATAAATACATATATATATATATATATAACACGGAAAAACCCATGAATCATCTCCGAGAGCCCGGGTTGCGAAATGTGATTCACTGTGTATGTAATGGAGTTGGAAGCAATTCAGCCTAGTTGCTGATGTTTAATGATATCCTATCTGTTGAAAAAAAAACAGGGTCATTGGGTTTGCCCATGGAACCATACTTCACACTTCTATTGAACCACTGACCACTGTTTCTGTTTCGACAAACCTAAGCAGACACCTCACATTATCTCACATTTGGACCTTTGGAGATCAAAAAAAAATCGGGCTACCCCCCAAATCATCCAAGTCATTGGACAGTTTTTGAGTATTGAACTAACCATGGGTTTGGAGTACCATCTAGCGTCCCCTGTGAGGTCGCGTTGGCCGCCCCGTCCTACTACGAGGTTCTTGGTGTGGCGAAAGATGCAGATGACCGACAGATCAAGAAGGCTTCGAGAACCCACCAAAGTTGGTGTGATATTTGCTATTCAGTTGGTTTCGCAAAAAAAACATGGGATACAACTCCACATGTGAAGGGTTGATATTTTAAAATATATGTGGTAGATTCTAGATTCTAGATCACTAAAACATGGAAAAGTCACCATCAAGAAGGAACATATCATGAGAAGAATTGCTGGGAAATGGTAAGGAAATGGCAGAATATCCACTGAAATCAATGGGAAGTATGTAATTTGTCATGGTGAGCGGGACGTGGGTCGGGACGTGATTTTTCCATGGTTTTCCTTCCCTAAAACGTGTGCAATCTAGCTCCAAGTTGCATGGTTATGTTCAATGTCCATGTGTTTCTCCAGTTTTTCCATCATTTTCAGTTGAACCCATAGAATATTGATATGTTCGAGGAGTTAACTTGATTATTTAGCTGAGAGAATTGGATTTCAGGACTGAGGGGGATGACTGTCCGAAAGGATTATGTCCAGAAATAGAGCCACCTTTTTTTTTACTGCTTGGTGGTTTGGAACATGTGGATTATTTTTCCATATATTGGGAATATCATAATCCCAACTGACTTTAAGTCCATCATTTTTCATAGGGGTAAGTATACCACCAACCAGTTTATCATCAACCTTTTCACTTCAACGCTTTTCCTGGGATTCTCCCAAGAGCTTTGGGGTCACACAACAGGGACACCCCACGAATCTCAGCTTCCTCAACGGCTTCACTATATCTGCGCCGTGAGGCGTATAGAGAAAAGGCCTTAAAATGGCATCCGGACAAGAATCCCGAGAACCGCGAGGAATCATTATATGAGCTGGGGCGGCATTGTCATGGTACGGGGTTTTCCTGGAAGGATATATCAATGTACTGTATATCTCTATTAATCATATGATATAATAATATATTATTATATGTATATATTACTGTATTAGTGGATATATCATATATAATTATATATTAGTATACTATTAACTATTATATCATACTAATAATATGATCATGTATACTGTATATTATATAGTGTATATATTATTTAGTGATTGCACCAGTGATAAAGCACCCGTTTAACGATCCATGGATGATCCGGTGATCGAAGGAAGCAGAGAAGCGTTTCCGAGAAGTGGCAGAAGCTTACGAGGTCCGGCTGGTGCTGATTGAATAGAAACACTGGTGCTAAGTACCCTCTGGTAAACTAACGTAACTATGGAAAGATCCACCATTTTTAATGGGTAAATCAACTATTTCTATGGCCATTTTCAATAGCAATTTTGACATAACCAGAGGGTAAGTAGGGAATGGATGGGAAATGAGGGGAATGGATGGGGATGATCTTAATAACATTTAAAAACTATTAACATCTATTAACTGAAAAAAAAACACAAAATTCCCCCATTCCCTACTTACTTAGCACCAGTGAGAATAAGAGAATGGATGAGAAATGCATGATGGAGATAGAACCATCCAAAAGACAGGCATTTCACCCCCCCCAAGCTACGCTGATGCACCAGAATCACTGGTATTCATGTAGGTATGGACACCGCGATATTCTCAAAGATTTTTATCGGTGCATAATTATCAATGTAAAACATTTTTTTGGCATTTTTTGGTGGTTTATTGGTGATATCCCTCATTCATCATGAACAAGGTATGATCTTCACACCACCAGCTGGGTGGGGAACCTCTAGGTTCTGTCCAACGCAGATCGGCGAAGGCAGGGGAAGTCTACTCTAAGAAGAGATTTTCATAGCCCCAGAGGTTTCATACATAGCAACCCAGCCCAAGAAGGGTTAAACTTTTTGAAGTTCAAACATTTATTCACAACTCACAAAAATTATTGGGCTTAGCAGCTCTATCGGCTCTATTGGTCACCTTTTTGGGCTGGTTTCTTCAAAAACTGGCGGTGATGGGTAGCCAGTGGACAACCATCCCATGACGTCATGGTTGTGTCAGGGCGAATCCCAGATTACCTTCTGATAAACATACAAAAAACTATGGAAAATCACCATGTTTGATGGGAAAACTCACCATTTCGACTGGGCCATTTTCAATAGCAAACTGTAACACTGTAACAAATTACCGGAGGGTATTGCCAATCTTCAGAAAGCAGCTTTGTCCACCAGCAATCTGGATCAGGGGCAACTCCCGTGAGGCCATAAATGCCATAAATTCTCCAGATCATTTGACAGTGCTTTGGAAATGTGGCTCAAATGAGCCAGTTAGTATCTGGGGATCGAAAACGACCAAGTTTGAAACATTCCCAAGGGGACTTTGGGGGATGAAAACCTCTGTTAGTTTAACAGTTTGCTATTGAAAATGGCCACTGATAATTGATTTACCTATTAAAAATGGTGATTTTCCATAGCAAGCTGTTAGTTTACCAGAGGGTGTCCAGAAAATCACAGCTATTTTCCTGTGAAAACCATGCCATGGGATTCCATAGTTTGCTGGTTGCAAACTCAGCAGCAACTCCTGCATCGCCAGGAAAGTGGTTTATAAAATCTCATGGCAATATATATAGATCTTAAGATGGTAAGTTGCAATCATGCCAACCACTCTGCCACTCTGGAAAGTTAAAATCTCATCTTTGCTACTCCAATCCAATTTTGATCAATTTTGTTACTTCTAACTCCCAATCATTTGCATTGCTTTATCCTCAGGGCCATTTCTTGACTCCGACCTACATCAGTTGATCAGTTTGATCATTTTACCGGGCAGTTTTGTACAGTTGAACCCCCCACAATTTCATGATGTTGATAATTTCGATCCATACCCATTTGGATACGGCTCAACATCATTCACCAAATTTGTGAACTACTATAAAAGCAACCATCACCAGTTTTCATATGTTCAGTTGATCTCCATTTTAAGATAAACATATATAAACTATATAATATAAAACCATACAAATCCGTATAAACTCATATCTAATTAAATCCAAATACATCATTCATGTAAATGTAACTCATCATTTATTTGTGACTTTTCAGTGTTTCAAAACACCAAAATCGCATCCACATCGCGAGGCAATACGACTCTGGTTCCGGCGACTTTGCCCAGGGCTTTGCTCAGGGCGGCTTTGATTTCGGGATGCTTGTCTTTTATCAACGGGCCGGGTGCAGCCATCGATGGTCCATGGGTCATCTTGGCCGGATTTTTCGGGAAATCCTAGGGGTTGAACAGTTGAACATTGGTCGTCTTGGGCTAAACAGAGACCATTCTTTTTGAGATGAGAATCAGTTGGTCTTAGCCAGAGCCAAAGCGGATTTGTTTTTTTTTGTTCGTTTTTTTTGGGAAGTTCACCACAAATTGACGGTTTATATAAAGGACCAAACGTGGGTGTTTCACACAGGACACCAGAGATTCACCACGTGGCCATCCGGCCATCCCCGACTGCTGGGGGACGACTGGATGTTTTAAAAAATCCAGGGATCCGAGACTTGATTTCTGGAGGGAAAATCGGCTAAGGGACCGACCTTTTTGGGGGATAAAAACGATGGTTTCCTGTACCCTCTGGTAATTTAACATAGCTATGGAAAATCACCATTTTTAATGGGAAAATCCACTATTGGGTAAGATTTCTGGAAAAAAACCAACCATTGAATTTTTCGTGGACCTGTTCCAAAACAAACTTGTTGAATTAGATACCATGACAAGACTGTTGGCAGGCTAAATGGATTGATACAGGAATGGTCTGGCAGGTTTCTGATGACTGATGCAGCAACCCAGCACGGCAGTCAGGGTAGAGGCGATCCATCAAGGGTTTTTCAGCGATCCTTCAGGGTAAGACTTCGAGGATTATCTCAAAGGTAGAAAAGTGGGACACCTGAACATATGTATAAATATCATCTATATCTATATATAAATCTATATCATCTACAACCGCCTGGAAACCCTTTCGGGCATCTTTTCGGGGGGTGGCTATACTGGCTACACCTCAGTCAGTGATATTTGCCCCAACTCGTCCCGAGCATCTGGAAAAACGCTATGGCTTTGTTGGTGATTTACACATATTTTCCCTAAAATTGGTTTAAAACCATGGTGCCCTGGTGAACAGCTGGGAGATGTCCCTTGGAGTATGGTGTCATAGGTTTAATCTCCAAATGCTCTGCTTCTGGAAGTGCTTGTGCTCAAACTGTTTTACTGTGACACAACGTTCCGTGCAAGTGTGATTTGGTATGATTTGGTGCCCTCACGTCACATCGATGAAAAGACGAAGACAGCACCGCCGTTTACTGTGCATTTGCACAATGCTTGTAGCTTGGAACATGTGGAGCGAACATCATTCTAACTGGACTCACGTCCTGCAAAATAGTGATTCAATGAAAGAAGTTCAGGCATTTGCCATCCCAAACTCCATGGACCGCATTGGAAGCAAAGCCTTCCAGGGTCGCAGTTCGTTGCCGAGCATAACAATTCCAAACTCTGTGACTTCCATTGGGATTTTGGCTTTTGATGGTTGCAGTTCTTTGAAGAATGTGACAATTCCAAACTCTGTGACTTCCATTCAAGACTCGGCTTTCCAGAATTGCAGTTCATTGGAGAGCGTGACGATTCCAAACTCTGTCAAGGAAATTGGGGAGTCGGCTTTTCTGGGATGCAGTTCTTTGAAGTGCGTGACCATTCCAAACTCTGTGACCTCGATTGGGGATTGGGCTTTTGAAGGTTGCAGTTCATTGGAGAGCGTGACGATTCCAAACTCTGTGACTTCGATTGGGATTCGGCTTTTGAGGGTTGCCGCTCATTGGAGAGCCTGACGATTCCAAACTCTGTCAAGGAAATTGGGGAGTCGGCTTTTTGGGGATGCAGTTCTTTGAAGAGCGTGACCATTCCAAACTCTGTGACTTCGATTGAGAACTGGACTTTTAAGGGTTGCAGTTCATTGGAGAGCGTGACGATTCCAAACTCTTTGACTCACATTGGAATTTCCTCTTTCGCTCATTGCAGTGCGCTGGTTAGGTTGACAATTCCAGATTCGGTGACTTCAATAGGTGACGCTTCTTTCAGTCACTGTTCTTCGTTAATGAACTTGACGCTTTCAAATTCTATCACGCGAATTCCTTTCTGGCCTTTCTTTGGTTGCAGTTCGTTGAAGACATTGGAGGTTCCAAACTCCGTGACTCACATTGGTAGCTATGCTTTTGATGATTGTCCGCTGGAGTCTTTGAAGCGTCCTAATCTGTGACTTTCGGGCGCCGTGCCTTTGAGGGTTCCGGGGCGGCAATTTGGAGAGCCGAGAGCTGAGTTGTTCGCCTCGCAGGAAAACAAGCCGCGGG
>Ga0126342_10020967_pt1 | contig 10937 bp, 16 predicted proteins | sample Cyp1metagenome_FD_92528 | JGI IMG/M metagenome (GOLD analysis project Ga0126342, IMG submission 92528) | Coral microbial communities from Lord Howe Island, Old Settlement Bay, Australia - Cyphastrea 1 metagenome | ecosystem: Host-associated > Invertebrates > Cnidaria > Coral ... | reverse complement strand
CAATCCGCGAATCTTCGCAGGACTAAGCACTGCGAAGACGACAATTTTGCAGTTCGGGTTAGACGATTGCGCAGTTCGGGTTGGAGGATTTTGTAGTTCGGGTTAGACAGCAGACAGCAGACATTGGCTGCTTAGTATATCAAATGATTCGTCCTACTCACACAGGCTGTTGTGAGCGCAAGAAAAACATGAAACCATCCATAGTATCAAGGCTATATATCCCCACCCCTTTCTGAGAAAAAATACACTTGGGCCTACAGCTGGACAATGCTGGACATGGCGTCACAATGCTGCCTTATTGCAGTCTGTGGCTTCTGCGTTGCCACAAACGCTCTGGCACTGAAGCGTCGAGAAGAGGAAAAAACTGGAAGAGTGCATGTCGCCCTGATATGATTCGGATGATTGAAAGTCAAAGATTTCTAATGTTTTTTTTGACCCTTGACGAGCAAAATCGAGTCACCGCGCAGGCGCAACGCAAATTTTCACTCTTGAGTCACACGCCTTCCAATCGAAATGAATGTCCATGTTGCAAACATTTTTTGACGACTCCTGCAAATACCAGCATTTTGTCTCTTAGCCTCAAAAATCAGAATTTGCAAAACCAGCGGTGCACGGCAGCCAAACGTGCCTTTTCCAAGCGACTCCACGCATCTATGGCTGTTGGTGCGTTAAGGGATAAAGGGCCCCTCATGATTGGGCCGATAAGGCCATGGAATGTCTGGGATCAATTATGGTTTGACAAGACATGCATGAATCACAGCTCCCAAAGTTCTCTTTGATCCCAGGCCTTCGGATGTCAGAGATGGTTTGGCCTGACTTCCTAGCGTCATGACGGAGCTTCAACTGTTCTTCTTCTGGCCTTATTGAGAAAACACCGGTCCTTATAGGACCTTATGCAAAGCGGCGTTGCTGCCACGAATTTTGGCTAAACCATCTGCCAGCATGGCAGAATGTTCAATCCACCGAATTTCGCCCTTCAGTTCATCATGTAGATCTTGCCTGATGATTTGGATATCGATGGCGGTTCGCTTCTCTGAACCCCCAACTGTCTCCTTGGAGAGATGATCAAAGAGAGATTTGGCATCCACAACTGCCAAAGATTCCTTGAGGTATTCATCGGTGTGTTCTGACCGATAGGATCATCATGTCTTCCTTTGCGACGTGTTCTCTCCAGCTGCGTATGTTGAACGTGCCGTCGGTGCACTCTTTCATGAGCAACATGACCCAGGCGAGGTCGCCTAGACCCCGGGACAAGCTCTGCGTCTCTGCCGCCAGGGTGGAGTTGACCACCCTTTGCAGTTTGCCGCTTCGCCAGACCAGTATGACAGTATGCTGGTCTTCGCTGGAACTCCGTCTCACAAGGTGTTCTCGTGCGCGACGATGATCTGTCCACCTATACCCTTTGTTCGCAAAGGACGCGTCGGTGATGGAACTCAAACGCATGGCTCGCAAAGGCTGAATTCGCACATGGAGTTCAGCTGATTCCTTCAAGGACTTCACGACCTGGTTGAGCTCTAAAATGTCCTCCACAGTCAAACTCGACAGCCTGGAGGCCATCAAACTTGAGGGTCCGGCTGCGTCCGGACGCCCTTCTTTGCTGAGCGAGTTATCTCTTCCTCAGTCGCTTTGGCTCTTCCTTTCTCAAGGTTGACCTCGTGCAACCTTTCTTTTATGAACTTCTCCATGTCGATTTGGAATTCACCCGTAGCCAGCTGCTTGATCCTCCTTCCGTTGAAGGCGGCTCCCTCTTCTTCTTTCTGGAGTTCGACGTATTTGCCGAACTGATACGTCTTCTGCAGCTCTCTGCCATTCTCTGGTGATGTTCACGATGTCCAATGGTGAACAGGTCATCTACCTCACCGAGAAGCTTGCCGGTCTTCTCGTCATGGAGTTTGTAGATGCATAGTGGACTCCTGGTACCCCAATTTGACCAGGGATTATTCAACTAGTGATTTCCTCCAGTGCAACCGGGCATCTGCAAGGCCGTAGCAGCCGTGCAGTATCTCGATGATCTGTTCCTCATGTATTCCTTCTATGCCTTCTTTGGGAATTTTGGGAGGTTGAAAGTTGAAAGTAGAGGGCCCCGTTGGGTCTGGCCAACGGTTTTGACTGGCAGAAGGCATTCTTGAGATCTCCTATATGATGGCTGTCATGCCTTCATCCGCTCCGACTTGGAGCAGGACGTTGAAGTTGAGAGTGTTCAAGGTGGGAGCAAAGCGGTCCAGACTCAGGATGTCTGGATCTTGGGCGCCTCGAATGCAAAGTCAAGACTTCTTGCTGGCTGGAACTCCTAGCTGCTCTGATGGCTTATATCTTCTGGCTATCTTGGTGGGCAGGATTCTGGCTTGTCTTCCTTCGGCATGCAGCTTGGCCCTCACTTGGCGGGATTCTTCTAAAGACAGAACTCTGACGGGGGCCACTTTGGCCCATTCAGCTGCGTCCGCGACCTTCCATTCTTCAAGGTCTTGGGGACTTTCCTTCCTGAGGTTCACCTCGTCCTGTCCTTTCCTCAAAACTTAGTAAGCTCTTACTGCTTCGAGTTCTTGCAGCGGGAAATCGGTTTTGCCTTTCCACCATTCGGCTTTACCGCTTCCGTTCCCATTCATCCAGAGGTCTTCCTCTTCCTCCTGTCTGTCGCCCTTCTTGGCGACTACGATGGTTCTGCGGGTCTCTCCCACGCAGTGCATCGGGACAGGCAGGTCCGGAGCATATCTTGGGTTGAACTTCGCCTTTCGCTTCCGGACGTGATTCCGGACAAGGACGCTCCTCTCGATGTCTACTTGCAAGAAATCCTTCTTTGGATCCTCCCGAGCCCTTTACTCAAGCTTCCGGATCCCCTCCTGCAGCTCTTTTGCTGCGACCTCTTCTTCATCTTCTTGCGTGATCAGGTTCTGGTCCGCCCTTATGGGTCTCCACCTGATTGGCTGGCCTGGTGGCACTCTTAGGCCGTCGAGTCTTTGGGCTTGCTCCCAAGACTGCTGTATGATCTCTCTGGATCTTTCGTCCTGCATCTGTGCTTGTGTAGGCACCAGTGAGTCCACTGGTGGAAGCTCCTCTTCGGTGGACACCACCGTCAATGCTGTTGAAGGTGGAACGAGCTCTTGCTCGGGCTCCACCACTGATCTCCTTCTCGCTTGCTCTGCTGTTGCTTCTTCCTGTGTCTCTTCTTCTGGTGGATCTGGACCCAAAGACGGGGAGTACTCTTCTTCCTCTACCCGGGGAGCTATGGTAACCCTCTTCTGAAGGGTTTCTTCTTCTTCTTCGTCTCCTTCTTCTGGTGGCCGCTCTTCGTTAGTATAATGTCCTTGTAGCCGGCTCGGCTTGGCTGTCTTTTGCACTGCTCGATCAGCTCTTGACATTCGGCCAGGACTGCCTCCACTCCTTGTCTCTCGTCCGTTGTCGCCGGTCGACATTGCTCGCGTGCCACTTTCCATAGCTCACCCAACATCAAGATCCAGAAATTGGCTCCGTCATAGCAGTGCCTGGCCCGAGCCATGTGGGTCGCTTTGTGGTCAGGTCGTCCTGCAAGGCTCCTCCTGCTTTCCTCTTATTCAGCCTTGGCATGCGGTACACATAGAGGTACTCGCCTGGCTTAAAGTCTGTCCATGTTCTAGGTCTGCTGTTAAGTGCCTTTTGGACTGACTGTTTTGCGTTGTATTCGCAGAACGCCTTTTGGGCCACTCTTCTCATCTCATGGATCTTCTCGATGTCATCAGTTAGCATTCCGCTAAACTAGGCTTGGGTTGATAGCCTCGTCAGACAGAATGCTTGTCGGCAGTCTTGGCCACTGCCCAATGTGTCTTTGGACCGGGTCAAATCCACTTCTATTGGAATACCGGTTCTTGGCCTGTTCTACCTCCATCGTCAGCTGCTGCAGCTCTTCTTCCTCCGTGACCACGACCTCGCTCCTGCTCTTCTCTAGCAGGGCCTTGAAGTGTGCGCCGTGCCTCTCAGTTTTTCCTTGTTGCCATGGGGCTTTGGAGGCAATCTGGTGCACCAGGCATTCTGTATGAAGCTTCCTAGGAATTCCCTTCCGGCATCGCAAACGAGGACTTCAGGTGGTCCGAAAGTTCGCAGCCATGTGCGATTGAAGATTGAAGGCTTCCCACACTGCATCGGGTCTTTTGGACGTCAGCAGCTCAACTGACTGATAGTTGGTTCCCCAGTCCACCACGTTCAAGACGGGAAGGCTTTGATTCCCTCCGCCCGGTGGATTCACGAAGAACAAGTCCACCCCGATGACCCTGTTAGGTTGGAATGACCTGGGAATTGTGGTAGGCCTCGCTGCCTTTGGTTGAGCCTTTGCCTCGCACACGTCACATCGGTACTCCTTGGCGGCCCATCTCACCTCTGACTCAAGCCGCTCGGAGATACCGGATAAATTCCGCAGTGCACTTTGTGGACCGCCCTCTTGTCTTCTTCGGTCACGTCTGCTTCTCCAGGGGCTTCGCCTGGCAATTCGAGGGCGTCACCCTCTTCTGCAGGCCCTTGCGGAACTTCTTCCATCTCCTCATCGTCCTCGAAGACGTAAGCTTCAAGTATATAGTTGTGCTCTTTGCTGAGGTGTGTTAAGATGCCTTGCACGATGGCTCTGCAAAGTGCTTTGGGGTGCTGCTGTGCTGCTCGTGTTCTGTTGCTTCCTTGTAGTGGCGTGTGGAAGTGCCGCTTGTTGCATCTCCTGCTCAGAAAGGGAATCAGTTCCTCCATGTTGGTCATCCATCTTGTGGTCTTCCGGTTCAGCCCGGTTCCATCCACGTTCAGGCCATACTGGCACTGATCGCACACTGTTGTGCTCATATTGGGCATCTCGACGAGCTCCTTGGTGCACTCTTCTTCCCACGACTTGGTTGGTGCAGGGTGCTCGTAAAGCACATATCTTCCTTGTGCCACCTGCCACTTCATCACCGCAGCCGCCAGCTGAAGGTATAGCCCTGCTCTGAGCACCATGGCCATTCGCCCTGGTGGAAGTTTGGCATATAGTTGAGCTCTTGGATCGGTGAGAACGCAGTGCATGGTGGGCACACGATCAACACCAGTGGCTTCTCCTCCTTGAGTTTCCTCCACATTTGCCTTCTGTGGGCAGGGTCTGCCAAGTCCCATCCAGTTTGCAGGTCAAAGGACGTTCCTCCTTTCCTTGGAGTCCTAGTTGAGCTCCTTCCTCGCTCATCCTTGGCGGTGAGTACAGCTCTCCTACATGGATCTTGCCGTTCCTTTCGGCTTCATCCATGGCCCTCTTTAGATCTCTTTAGCAGGCGTCGGTCCTTTCGTGAGAAGGAGGTCTCCTTACCTTCATCCCACTCATAGACGTGCCGTTTTTTGGCACTGAGCTTCACCTTCACCCGCACCGCCTGCTTGGTGCATGGGTCTAGCTCTCCTTCCTTTTGACGCCATCGTCCTTCTTGAGGGCTCCACTCCTCATAGCCTCTTTCGGTTTTGAACCACGGTTCCTGCCCTCTTTGCTTTAATTGTGCTCCAATACCCATCGTTTGGCCCCTGCACTCTCGCAGTGGGTCCAAGCCTCCTCTGCCTCCGCGGACGCAGTCCCGTCCCTCTCTCCTCCAGAGTGATGGCAGCGATGCGCGGGGCCAGACCATCGTTTGTGCCGAGGGCCGCCCGCCCTTCTTCACTTAGAACTTTTCTGGGGCGGCCCCGCAGTGGCACTTCCTCCAAGTCGATGCGGGAGCTCCCGCCACCACTGCCATGGGGGCTGCTCTTGGCGCAGCTTGACTCTGCTTCATCTCCTCTTGCGCCTGCAGCATCATCTGCATCATCTTCTCCTGCTTCAGCTCCTTCTCCTGAGCGTCCTCTCTTGCTCGTCTGATCTCCCCCATCAGCTGCTGTGAGATCAGCTTGCGTTGGCTCTCTCGCTGCCTGAGCTCCTCGTTGCTCTGTGCTTGCTCCTCCATGATCTCCTTCCTGATCCTCTGTGTGCTTGCTTGCATCTCGGTCTGAAATGCTTGTTGTACCTGTGGCCAGTTGCTGACCATCTCCTCCGGCTCCAGCATCTGAAGCATCTGGACATCTCTTTCTGCGGCTGTCTCCGCCTGCTTCACCAGACTTGACCCCCTCGAGGTGGAAGACTTCGCCTCCAAGAGGCCCTTGTTCTGCTCCTTCAGGATGCTTCGCGCTTCTGATGCCCTCATTGGGTTCTCCCAACGTGCATGACAAGCCCGGCACACGATGTACGATGCCTGAGCGTTCCCACCCCCCTTCAGATCGTTCTTGGGGTGGATACATGCGCTCACCGCCAGACAAGGCGGCTCTTTGGACTTCAGCGGCCTCAGCTGAGGCGTGCTTTGGATCACCATGCGGTAGTAGTCCTCCAACTTCTCCGGCTCCAAGCCCGCAGATGAGAGACGATGCGAGTCCAGCTCCAAGCCCATTCGTCCGCCGTAGTTTGAAAGGCGGCCAACGCCAGAATGAGGACGACTTTGTCCATGATGCTCCAATTTCGCCAAGCGCGCCGAGGATTCAGCGCCACCGATGCCTCTTCGTACATCGGCGGGGGCTCCTCGGTTGGATTGGTGCCCACCAACTTCGTCGCTTGTTTGAGCAGCGCCGCCATGGATGGTGGTGAGCACGGTGGTGGACTTGGCTTGGTGTTCGAATTGAACTGGTAAGGCTTGAGCCGGCATTGCTTCAGGATGTTCACCATCTCCAAGCACAAACTCTGATTTCGCTCCAGCTTCTGATGGCACTCGAAAATCTCCTTTTGCAAAATCGAAAATGCCAACCGTCACATGTCCACTGGGCATCTCATGTAGGTCTAAAACGAATTGATGCCTTTGCAAAATCATTTGAAGCTTCTGCTTCTCCAATATGACATCAAGTGCACGCAGAAGTCGAATTGGCAAAAGCAAAGGAACGTCCCCCTGTATGACTGTAGTTTCCAAAATGCCGTTGACACCGCCTAAACCCAAAGGAATCAATGCTATACCCCTTCAACTGTGGCATTTCCACCAACACCTTTGGATGTAGATTTCTTTGGGATCCACTTGATCTTAAGTCCATGCTCTGCCAAAGCACTCTGCAACATTCTGCAACCTCCAAAGTGGTTCCAAACCTATTAGGCCTCCTTCAGCTGCTGTATCTACAACCCCTTCAAATGGTTTGGTGGAGATACCGCAAAAACTCTGTTGATCTGAGCTGAGAATTCGCTCTTTGTATGCTCCTGAGGGCGCACGAGAATCTGCTACTGCCTCTCGGCTCGCCTTTTGGTGCGCCAAGAACTGCCTCAGCCAAAAGTTCGATGACCCCTCAGTGGAGGCATCTGAAGGCTGAGCCAACTGCACAAAGAAACCCTTGCTAGAGCTGGTAGATGCCGATGAAGACACATTGGTTTGGCCACGGTCTGAGGCTGGAGGATTGCGGCATTCTCTCTCCCAGTGGCCGATTTGCTGACACCGTCGGCACCGGGTTCTGAGCTTCAGCTGTTCGATGTGCACCTTGGACTTTCCACGACCTTTCCCAAAAGGATCAAACTTGCCCTTGCCTTTCCAAGGGAAGTAGCCCCTTCCCAGCCGTTGCTCCTTGAGCGATTGTCGCACTTCACGGTAGGAGGCATGAGCTTCCTGCACCTCGCCTTCGCCCATGATCGTGTCCAGGTCGCCGTCCGCCAGGTACACATAGTTCTCGTCTTCGTCGCTTGCAATCGCCTCCTCATATAGTGGAAGGCTTCAACTTCCGAAGCTTCGCCCACGTAGGCGCTCTGTCCTTTCTCTTTGATCAACTTGTCGAGTCGAGGCGACGGAGGGCACTAGTGATTTCAGCTCTGGTATATTTACCTTCAGCCCATGTGAGAAGTCTTCATTCTTGTGGCTCAGAAAGGGAAGCTTGCCTAAAATGAATGTATCCCCGGGCGCTATCTGGTAAATCAACTCCCTCCTTTGCCAAGTGAGCAAAGGATCTCTCCATTCTCTTGACATACTCTGCAAAACTCTCCTTTGACTGCCTAGGAGTTCCACAAACAGCAGTTTCGAAGGCTCTCGGTAATGACACTTCTAAATGGGGATGGAAATAATCTTTGAGCTTCTCCATGATGTTCTTGACCCCAAGTTCCGAAGTGATGTCATCCACTTCCATGTCTTCTACTGCGAGTTGCGCAGCCCCTTTCAACGCTCTAAGCAACTTGACTCCTCTCTTCTTGGCTGGGATGTCCGTTTCAAACTCCCAAAGCTGAACACTTTTCTGAAATGCCCTGAACGTAAGCTCTGGTGACTCTCCATCATAACTTGGTGGCGGGTCTCTATCTCTATAGACTATAGACATTCCCCTCCAGACCACTTGACACCACTGCCATCGCTGCGGCCTGGCCACTCGACTCTTCTCCCGCAAGCATCCACTAGCCCTTGCCGAAGTCTTCGAAGCACCAAGGCTCCGCACTACCACTGCAAAACCAGCGGTGCACGGCAGCCAAACGTGCCTTTTCCAAGCGACTCCACGCATCTATGGCTGTTGGTGCGTTAAGGGATACAGGGCCCCTCATGATTGGGCCGATAGCCATGGAATGTCTGGGATCAATTATGGTTTGACAAGACATGCATGAATCACAGAATTTCAAATTCATTCAAATTCGTCACCCTTACAAGGGCGCCGAGTCAACCGGTTGCCTTGTTTTTCTCCATTTGTCCTTTTGCCTCATCCTTGTCTCCTTGCAATCTCTTTTTCCCTGCCTGAGGGTCTCTAGATTTGCTCCAGGATCTGAAGACTATGCCAGAGAACAGAGAAAATGTCAGATTTCCAGGTGGAATGCCGGATAGAATGTCTGAATATGTCTTAATATGCCGAACAAACAGTCAAAATAGATGTCAAGTAAAAAGTCAAAATCTAGGTCAGCTACATGTGAAAATATATGCTGAATAGATTGCCACAGTAAAAAAAAGTCAGATGGAATGACAAACAGCATGTCAAATAGAATGTCAGTTAAAATGTCAAGTTAAAATGTCAAATTAAACTGGCAAATATCATGTCAAAACAAATGCAATTTAAATGGTTAAGTAGGAGGTAGAACAAATAGCAGAATCCATGCCAGAATAATTACCAGAAAAACCGAAATATATGTCGGATAGAATGTCTGATAAAATGTCGAAATATGTGTCACAATTGTGTCACATAATGTCAGATAAACTGACAAATAGAATGCCCGATAAACTGTCAGATTGTCTGTCCAAATATACCCCAGATACTGGCGGGGATCACTCGAAGAAAAAAAAATGTTTGTTTCCGCCCTCATCCTTCCTCTCTCCCTGTCAATTTCATGTGTTGGTTCTGTTTCTATTATCCCCCACCTGCCAGGTAAGGGTCTCTAGATTTTAACAGAACTTCCCGCACACGCCCTCGAACACACACCCACCCACCCGGACAAAAACGGCAAGCTTGCCAGCTCTCTTGACCCGAGCCCCATTGCGAGCTTGCCAGCTCTCTAAGCCCCTACGGGCCCGAATCCTATGCCGCATAAAATGCCAAATAAACTGGTAGCTGTCTCAGATAGAAGTTCAGAAGGGATGCTAAATAGGATGTCAGAAAAAATGCTAAATAGAATGCCATGTGCCACAAGGAAATGCCAAGTACAGTAGATCGTCAGGTCAAATGTCCGAGAGAACGCCAAATAGGCCAAATAGGATGTCAGGATATATTTATAGATAGATAGAAATATATATATATATATCATATATTTGTATAGATGTTTGTGTGTGTAAATGTATGTACATCAGATAGGAATGTCGGATAGAATGCCAGAAAAATGTCAAATAGAATGCCTGATGAAATGGCTGAATTGATTGCAGAAAAATGTGATATATATATATATGTCAAATAAAATGTCGGAATTTGTGCCAGATAGAAGGCCCAAGAAAATGTCAAATACCATGGCAGATAACGCGTCGCAATATATGTCAGCTAGATTGCCAGATAAGATGCACATTAATATGTCAGAATATATGTCGGATAAAATGCCACATCGAATGTCAGGATATATGCCACAGTGGGATCACACGAAGTAAAGAACCGAACTTTTTTCTACAATTGGCTTTCTTTTGGTGCTCTGTAACCTTGCCTCTTTCCTTCCTTTTATATCCGGGCCTTCGCCCTGGGAGCCCAAAATAACGAAACCGGAAAACCAACAACGAAACCAATAACAGTTGATAACAGCATCTCACCAAATTGCATGTCAGGCGGTCTCTCAAACTAAAGCCATTTCGCCCGGGCAAAAGATCCCGCACCGGTTGAGCGTTGTGGGTGAAGCTCAGGTATGTCAGGTGGACGCCCGGAGGTGAACGAGAGCAGAAGGGAAGCATCACTGGTGGACCTCGGCTAGGGAACAGCCGCGCAGCCTTCACAGGTTTTCGTCGTGGGGATGGAACCCCCGCAACTTTTTCCAGGTGAAAGACACCTTTAAAGAGCACTCAAGTGCACTCAAGTGTTGCTGTCGTGCTGTCGGTCTCCGAACAATCATCACATGATATTCAGCAAAAATACATTACAATTAAAGGACCGGATAACCCCACATGTTACCAACTTCTTTAGACTTAGACTGACCATGGAAAAGCAAGAAGGGAAGAGGAAGTATAAGAGTGATGGAGCGGTGATGGTGGGTGAGTTTGTGTGTATGTATGTATGTATGTATGTATGTATGTTCATGTACAGTGAGTGAGTGGGAGTGTGAGTGAGTGATGTGAGTGTGGTGTGTGTGAGTGAGGGATGTGAGAGTGAGTGATGTGAGTGTGGTGTGTGTGAGTGAGGGATGTGAGAGTGAGTGAAGTGAGTGAAGTGAAGTGAAGTGAAGTGAAGTGAAGTGAAGTGACGTGACGTGACGTGACGTGAAGTGAAGTGAGTGAGTGGGTGAGTGAGTGAGTGAGTGCGGTAGGTGAGGTAGGTGAGGTAGGTGAGGTAGGTGGTGAGGTAGGTGAGGTAGGTGAGGTAGGTGAGGTAGGTGAGAT